>JACCDW010688593.1_pt1 | contig 11014 bp, 6 predicted proteins | sample 7449781 | NCBI WGS metagenome assembly JACCDW01 (sample SAMN15323449, study PRJNA562643) | freshwater metagenome | isolation source: river surface water | place: USA:Blue River Watershed | collected 2017-08-18
CGTCGGCGCGGCTTCATCGCGCAGCAGTGCTTCAACCAGCGGGCGCAGCACCGGATCAGCCACGGCCTGGTGGACATAGCTATGCCCATGGGCCAGCCCGGCATAGGCCAGGAACGAGTGCGCGCCGTTGAGCATGCGCAGCTTGGCTGTCTCATAGCTGCGAACATCGTTGACCAACTCTGCCCCCACCCTCTCCCAGCACGGGCGTGGACCGGCGAAGCGGTCTTCGATCACCCACTGGCTGAACGGCTCGGTCACGACGGCGGCCCGGTCTTCTAGCCCGATCTGCGCGGCAAGCTCGGCCCGATCGGCATCGGTCGTGGCCGGGACAATCCGGTCAATCATGGTTGAGGGACAGGCGCAGGCCCGCTCAAACCACGGCAGCAGCGCAGGATCGTGGCGGTCAAGGTATTGCGCCATCAGCCGGGCCAACTGCTGCCCATTGTCAGCCAGGTTGTCGCACGACAGCAGCGTCAGGCCTGCCAGTCCGGCATCGTGGCGGCGGCGCAAGCCGGCAGAAATCAGCGCGTAAAGCGATCCATCATCGGCAAGCGCAAGGTCAAGATTGCCGTCCGCCGCGCGGCAATAGCCCTTTTCGGTGACCGTCAGGCTGACCACGTGGCAGGCCGGATCGGCGATCCGCTCGATCACGGCGGCGCGTTGCCCCCGCGCCACCAGCACGCCTCGCACCGCTCCGACCAGGCGGGTATGCCAGCCCGCCTCGGACCGTTCGGTCACAGTATAGAGCCCGTCCTGCGGGTTCATCTGCTCGGCCACCCCGGGCGAGCGAAGCGAGACGCCGGTTATCGCCCAGTCGCGATCGCCCGCCGCCATCGCCAGGTCGGTGTACCAGGCCTGATGGGCGCGGTGAAAAGCACCAATCCCGAGGTGGACAATGCCCGCGCCTTGCGCAGCGCGGTCATAGCCGCAACGGGTGACCGCGCCGTCCAACGCGCCGAGGCTGGCAGGCGACAGCCTCACAGCTTGTAGGCCGCCTTGGCAAGGTTGTAGCTCAGATCCTGGGCCAGTTCGGCGGCCTCCCAGTCTTCCAGCCGGTGCTCCATCACCAGATCGGCAAGGAACCCGCAGTCGATCCGCCGCGCCACATCGTGCCGCGCCGGGATCGAAAGGAAGGCGCGGGTATCGTCGTTGAACCCGACCGTGTTGTAGAAGCCGGCCGTTTCCGTGCACATCCGGCGGAAACGGCGCATGCCTTCGGGGCTGTCATGGAACCACCAGGCCGGCCCCAGCTTCAAGCAGGGATAATGCCCGGCCAGCGGGGCCAGTTCGCGGGCATAGGCGGTTTCATCCAGCGTGAAGAGGATCAGTGACAGGCCGGCGTCATTGCCGAAACGGTCCAGCAATGGCTTGAGCGCATGGACGTAATCCGTGCGCGTCGGGATATCGGCGCCCTTGTCGCGGCCCAATGCTGCAAAGACCTGCGCGTTGTGGTTGCGGAAAGCGCCGGGGTGCAATTGCATCACCAGGCCATCATCCAGGCTCATCGCCGCCATTTCGGTCAGCATCTGGGCGCGGAACAGCTCTGCCTCGGCAGACGTGCAGCCGCCAGAGGTTACCTTGGCAAACAGGGCTTCGGCTTCTGCGGAGGAAAGGTTGGCAGTCTGCGCGGTCGGGTGACCGTGATCGGTGCTGGTCGCCCCCATCGACGCAAAGAAGGCGCGGCGCTGGCGGTGCGCGGCAAGGTAACCGGGCCAACTGAAGCAATCCTCGCCCGTCAGGTCGGCCAGGGTCTTCAGGTTAGCGCGGAAGCCTTCGAATTCCGGATCGACCACCGGATCTGGGCGGTAGGCGGTGATCACCCGGCCCTGCCAGCCAGAGGCCCGGATCGCGGCGTGGTGCTCCAGGCTGTCGATCGGGCTTTCGGTCGTGGCGATCACCTCGATGTTGTAGCGTTCGAACAGCGCGCGCGGGCGGAAGGCGTTGCTTGCCAGCATTTCGGTGATCGTGTCGAAATAGAGGTCGGCGGTTTGCGCGGAAAGCTGCACGCCCATGCCGAAGACTTCGGCAAAGACCCAGTCGAGCCACATCCGCGAAGGCGTACCGCGGAACAGGTAATAGCGCTGCGCAAACAAACGCCAGCTCTCCCGCGGATCGGCCGCCGGGTTGCCGATACCCAGATCGGCCAGCGGCACGCCCTGCGAATAAAGCATGCGGAACACGTAGTGATCCGGATGCAGCAACAACTCCGCCGCATTGCCGAAGTTGGCATCAGTCGCAAACCACTCGGGATCGGTGTGGCCGTGCGGGCTGATGATCGGCAGGTCCTTCACCTGCGCATAAAGCACGCGCGCCAAATCCCGCGTCGCCGGATCAACCGGCAACAGGCGGTCTGGGTGGAGTTCAAGCATTCGGTTCATTCAGCAGATCCAGCATTGTCGGAGAGGGGCTTGTTGATATTCAGGCGCCGAGCGCACGGTAACGAAAATCCCGGAACCGGCACTCGCCCGGTCCGGCGGCGTAAAGCCCGGGTCGCAGCGCAAGAAAGCCGCCGCGGACATTGTGGTGATAGCCGGATACTTCCATCCCGCGGTCAAAGCGCCGCCAGGTCTGGCCGCCATCGCCGCTGGTGTGGAAAGCAACGATGTGCTCGCGGCTGGTCACGCGCAGCTTCATCCGCCGCCCATGCGGATTGACCGGACGGGCGCGCTCAATCCCGTACTGATGGGTAACAAAGCGCTGCGCATCAAAGCCCAGCCCGCAATAGAGCTTGTCGTCATAGAACAGCACCAGGCCGGCCGTTGCACCCGGTGCCAGTTCGATATCGCATTCAAACTGGTATGAGCGGTCGCCCGCAGTCAGCAGCAAAGGCGATCCGCTCGATGGTGCCAACCCCTTGCCCGCGAGGTGCAGGGCACCATCGGCCAGGCGGATGCGGCCTGCCTCGTCAGCAGCGGGGCGGAAGAAGGTCCATTTCGAGCCGAGCGCCAGCGGCGCGCTGAAATCATCGGACAAGGCCATACCGTGTGGCAGTGCCTGCCCGCCCCGCGGCTTTCGGATCGGGCGCGAAAGGTCGCCACCGGCCATCCGGAACCAGCCATCAGCGGTCCATTCGATCGGATCGAGCAGGCACTGCCGACCCAGCGTCCAGAAGCCTGCCTCATAGCCATGATATAACGACCACCACGATCCATCCGGTGCCTCGACCAGGCTGGCATGCCCGCGCGACCACCAGGCCTCACCCGCCGACTGCGTTCGGACCAGCGGGTTGCCGGGATGCTGCTCCCACGGTCCGTGGAGCGAGCGCGAACGGGCAGCGATCACCATGTGCCCGGTGGGCGGCCCCGCCGTGCCGCCTACTGCGGTGATCATGTAAAACCATCCGCCGTGACGGTGGATCTTGGGGCCTTCGGGTGAAAATCCCTCGACGTCCCAGGTGTCGGGATAGCGCCACGGATCGTAGACATGCTCGACCGGCCCGGCGACCGAGAGGCCGTCTTCACTCAACCGCACACGGTCGCCGCCGGATAGGAACAGCCAGCGCGAACCATCCTCGGCCACGGCGTGGCAGGGATCGATATGGTTGTGCAGACCCAGCGGAACTGGATCGCTCCACGGGCCATCGATATGATCCGACCAGATTACATAGATCTCGTTCTTCGGCTGGGCCTTGACCGGAATGTAGAGGAAATAGCGGCCCTGATGCTTTTCCAGGCTGACCGCCCAGACAGATCCGATGTTCCGTTGAAGCGCCGCCTTGCGCGGCTGCCAATTCACCAGATCGCGACTGTGCCAGATCGTGAGGCCTGGATAGGCATCGAAGCTGGAGAAGGTCAGGTAATAGTCATCCCCGTCCTTCAGCACAGCAGGGTCCGGGTGATCGCCCGACAGCACCGGGTTGAGGAAGCGCCCATTGCCCAGATCGGGCTGACGCTGGCCTTCGATACCCGGACGCCGGTTCGCTGCCGCCGCGACGGACAAGGCCGAAACAAGCGGGGCAAATGCCCCGGCCTTGAGCAAGTCGCGCCGCTCCATCAGCCCAGGCCGACGGTGCGGGCCCAGGCGCGCCACAGTTCGGGCCAGGCCTCCACCGGCTTGCCCACCGCCTTGCGCAGGCCAAAGCCGTGCCCGCCATTGGCAAAGAGATGCATTTCAAGCGGGATGCCGCGTGCCTTTAGCCCCGCGCGCAGGCGCAGGGTATTTTCGACCGGAACGACGTCGTCATCTTCGGCGTGAAGCAGGAAATGCGGCGGGGCATCGGCCGGCACTTGCCGGTCGGGCGAATAGAGTGCTTCGGCCTCGGCCGTGGGGGCCTTGCCCAGCAGCAGCAGCCGCGAACCGGAGTGCGCAATCGCCGGGTCCATGCTGATCACGGGATAGATCGGCGCGGCGCTGTGCGGCTTGGCCGAAAGCCGGTCCGCCGCGTCCACCGGCTGATAGGCCCTGGCTGCGAACCGGGTGGAAAGACTGGCGCAGACGTGGCCACCCGCGGAAAAACCCATGGCGGAAACCCGCTCAGGGTCGATCGCGAAATCGCGCGCACGATGGCGAATCAGGCGCATGGCGCGCAGCGCATCGGCCAGCGGCACGTCGGGGCCGGCAGACCAACCTTCGCCGGGCAGACGATAAAACAGGACAAAGGCAGTGAAGCCGCGGGCCGCCAGCCACCGCGCCATCTCATAGCCTTCCTTATCGACCACGACCCAGCGATAGCCGCCGCCAGGCGTCAGAAGGACCGCCGCACCATTCGGCCGGTCAGGACGGAATACGGCCATCCGGGGTCGGCTGATGCCAAAGACAGCCCGGTCGGTAACCAGTGGATCGGTGGAACGTTCATTGACCGTTTCGGTCAACGCTGCAGCTGGCAGGCCAGGCGCAGTGCCTGGCCAAAGATCGATGGTCTCGCTTGGCTGCGGCAGGCCAGGCGGAAGTGCCCCAACGGCAACGGGCGGAGGCGTTTGCGCCCCCGCCCGAGCGGTTAGGGTAGAGGCCAGTCCCGCGACAATCAGCGACCTGCGGTCAATCGTCATCGGAACCGGCCTCCGGGAGGTTTGCAGGATTACATCTTCACGCGGGCGCCGATCAGGATCGTGCGACCGAAGTGATTGTTCTCGTAATTGCGGTCCGCATCCCAGTCGGTGAAGCGGTAGCGATAGGTGTCGAGCAGGTTGTTGCCCTCAACCGACAGCTCCAACCACTCCGAAACCTTGTAACGCACCGAGGCGTCAAGGTTGGTCGTCGCGCCATAGCCTTCCAGCAGGTTGCCGGTGCCCGACGAGCCTTCGTGGTAGCGCCCACGATAGGACAGCATCACGCGGGCCGCGAACTTGCCGTCATCGTAATAAAGCGTGCCGTTGTAGGCCTGCTTCGAAACGTTCGACAGCGTGTTGGTCACGGTCACGTTCTGCAACGCGCCGCCCGGAGCAATGGCCGGACCTTGCAGGTTGAAGGTGGCGTCCGAGCTGATGAAGGTGGCGTTTGCAATCACCCCGAAGTGCTTCAGGAAGCCTTCGCTGAAGGCGCTGAACGGCACTTGCGCAGCCAGTTCCCAACCGTTGAGCTTCGCACCGGAGCCATTGACCGTGGTCGACAGCGTCCAGATCGGCTGCGAGAGCTGCGAGGGGTTGAGTGCAGCTGGCGAGCTGGGGCTCAGCACCGAAGCCGGCAGGCCGGTCTGGGTAAAGGTTGCGCCCGTGATCGAGGCCGACTGGGTGAAGCTGCTTACGTCCTTCTTGAACCAGGCGACAGAGAGCACTGCCTGCGGGGCAAAGTACCATTCTGCGGCAAGGTCATAGTTGGTGGCGCGATAGGGCTCCAAGAACGGGTTTCCGCTGGTAACGCGATAGTTGAAACCGTCAGCCGAGCCGCCCGGCGTGAGCGAACCAAGGCTCGGGCGGGTCATCACTTCAGCTGCTGCTGCACGCAGGATGACGTTCTCGGCCGGGAACAGCGCGAGGTTGGCTGAAGGCAGCCAATCGTCATAATCGCGAGTTACCGTGGCATTCGTGCCACTGACCAGGCCATAAGAGCTCTGATCGGTCTTCACATAACGTACGCCGGCGTTCAGCGCATATTCCAGCCCGCCAAGGTCACCCTTCAGGTCTGCCTGGAAGTAGGCCCCCTTGGTGGTTTCCTGCACGCCCCGGATGTTGCCCGCGTCGTTTGCGGCCGTGCGGTTATAGAGCCCCGTGAAGGCAGCTGCCGCATCGAGATTCGGAACCAGCCAGGCATTGGTGTTGCCGGCTGGCTGGCCTGCATTGCCCATGTTGAACAGCTGCGACAGCGCTGCGGTCACCGGGAAGCCATAGACCGCCGTCGGGCCAAACAGGCTGGTGGGTGAGCAGGCGATCGTGCCCGAAGCGCCGGTCACCAGGCTGGTGCCACCGTTGCCGCAAACTGCGGTATCACGAGTATAAGCGACCAGATCGAAGTTGTAGCGCCGCCACACTGCACCGGCCTTAAGAGTGATCTTGTCAGTCAGATCAAATTCGGTCCGCAGCTGCACCGTCTTGAAGCGGTTGGTGTTGTTCGACGGACGGTCGCGGATTTCAGCGAGCTGGAAGTTGGCCGGATCGGTAACGCTGGTGCCGAAGGTCAGCTTGGGTGTCTTCATGTTCGAATAGTCGAACGAATAGCCCTGGGCGTCGCGGTCATCGAAGATGATCGTCGTTTCAACCGGGATATCCGCGTTCGACTTCGAAACGCCACCCAGCAGGGTAAAGCGCAGGTTGTCGGTCACGTCCTGGTCAAGCGTCGCGCCGATCTGATAGAATTCGGTGCTGCTGTCGCGCTTATAGTGCTCGGTGCGAACCCAGGCGTCGTTCAGCGTCGCCGAGATCATGTTCTTGTTGGCGTCGTAGACCGGGTTCAGCACGTTGATCGAACGCTCGTTCGAACGCAGCAGGACTTCGCCCCACTGCTCTTCGCGCGTCGCGTCGAACTTCGAATAGAGCGCATCGATCGACAGCTTGGTCGCCTCGGTCGGCGAGAACTGCACCGAGCCAGTCAGGCCCAGGCGCTCACGATCATGGGCAACTTCACCGTAACGCGGGATGCGCGGATGGAAGGCCAAGGCAGCCTGATCGCAGGCCGCACTGGCAACATAGCTGCCGCCTGAATTCGGGGTGGTGTAGCAGTTGGTCGTGCCAACACCATCAAACCGGGCCTGGGCCCAACGGACGCTGTTGTTGCCAAGCTCAAGTGTCTTGGTCTTCGAATAGGCTGCGGAAATCGAAGCGCCGAAAGTACCGGCATCGTTGCGCCAGGACAGCAGGCCAGCAAGGCGCGGGCCGACATTGTCCGACAGGTCGTTGTACGAGGCCACTACCGAAGCCGCGGCGGTCAGACCGGCCTTGCCCGCCAGCGGGTTGCCGGTGTTCAGATCAACCACGGCGCCCAGCGAACCTTCATCAAGGCTAGCCTCGGCAGTCTTATGCACGACCAGGCTGGAAAACAGTTCCGAAGCGAAGACGTTGAAGTCAAACGCACGATCGCGGTTGGCGCTGGCACCGTCGACCGAGGTCGCGATCGTTTCCATGCCGTTGACGCGAACGCGGGTAAACTGACTCGACAGACCACGCACGGTGATCGCACGGCCTTCGCCGGCATCGCGCGAGATCGAGATGCCCGGGATACGCTGCAGCGATTCCGCCAGGTTCTGGTCAGGGAACTTGGCAATATCTTCAGCGACGATCGCATCGACCGCGGCAACCGAGTTCTTTTTGAGGTTGATTGCGGCCTGCAACGACTGGCGGAAGCCGGTGACGATGATTTCATCGGCCGGGGCGTCTGCTGCGGGCTCGACTGCATCTTGGGCCCAGGCGCTGGCTGGCGCGACGATGGCGCTACCGGCAATCAGGGCAAGCTTGAACAGCATTTTGCTGGTATGGGTCTTGCGCATTTCTACTCCCTCGACGCCGCTCGGGCGCTTCCTCATGATACCGGTGTCAAAGGTAGATATGCGCCTTGTCGCACAGCCCCTCCAGCACCTCTGCTCCCATGCGGTCTTACGGCCGCTACATTCAAAACCGGTACGGTAACCGGTGTCATTTTGTATTGCTCCCGTTCCGAGCCTCTGTCAAGAAGGCGCGCAAGGGAGTTTGCATGATGCGTTACTGGTGGTTGAAGCTCGCGGTATTCCTGGCTGCAATACAAGCCCTTGTCCTGCCCGCAGCGATCATGGCGGGCCAGGTTGAGCCCACCCGTGGGGGAGCTGGCGGTCGGATTATCCGCGTCACCACGCTGGCTAAAGATGGACCGGGCTCTTTCAAGGAAGCTGTTGAAAGCAAGGGCCCCCGGATCGTCGTATTCGAAGTCGGCGGCGTGATTGACCTGGGCCGGGATTCGCTTTTGATTGCCGAACCCTATCTGACCATCGCCGGCCAGACGGCGCCTTCCCCTGGGATCACGCTGATCCGTGGCGGGATCGATCTGAAAGCGCATGACGTGATCATCAGCCATTTGCGTGTGATGACCGGCCGCGACGGACAGGCGCTGCTCTCTGGCTGGGAGGCGGACGCCTTCTCCGCCGTCGGCGCCTATAACGTGATCATCGAACACAACAGCTTCCTGTGGGGGATCGACGAGAACATGTCGGCCTCTGGCGCGCGCTTCACCGGCAATACGGTGGAGGAATGGCGCAAGGGCACCAGTCACAACATCCTGTTCCGCGATAACCTGGCGGCCGAGGGCCTGGCCAATGCCAGCCACCCCAAGGGCGAACATTCCAAAGGCTCACTGGTGCACGACAATGCCACCGGGATCGTCTTCTATCGCAATGTCTGGGCCCACAATGTCGAGCGCGCGCCATTGCTGAAAGGCGGGGTCCAGGCGGTGATGGTCAACAACCTGATCTACAATCCAGGGCACCGGGCAGTTCACTATAATCTGATGAACCTGGAATGGACCGGCCATGATTACGTGACTGGTGAGTTGACAGCTGTCGGCAATGTCATGCGCGGCGGGAACGATACCGATCCCGGTCTGCCCTTCCTGATGCTGGGCGGCGATGGTGACTTGAAGTTCCACGGGCGCGACAACCGCGCGGTTGACCGCCATGGCAATCCGCTGCCCGAATTCGGCCGCTATGGTGAAACCAAGGCCAAGCTGATCCGGTCGGCCAAGCCGCTGGCTGATCTTTCCGGCCTGCCCCTGCTACCATCGAATGAAGTCGAAACCAGCGTTCTCCAGACTGTCGGCGCGCGCCCGTGGGACCGCACGCCAGATGACATCCGCGTGCTGTTCTTCGTGGCTGAAGGGCGCGGCGATATCATCGATGACGAGAAGGAAGTCGGCCCCGGCTATCCGCGTCCGGCGGAAACCCGCGCGGCCTTTGTCGAGGCGGACTGGGACCTGACGACGATGCAACCCAAGTCCGGCCGCTATCCTGGCCAGAAGGGCGGCGCGCAGGAAAAGCTGAGCGACCGCGACAAGGCCATGCGGGCGACGAAGTGAGCCTGTCCGCACTGCTCCTGCTTGCCGCTGCACCGCCGATGGTGGTGGTGGACGAGCGTAGCACCCGGCGCGAGGAAGCTCCGCCGCACGGCGCAATCGGAATGAGCACGGCCTATCGCATCAGCGATGCCGTGCCTCAGCCGCGGGCGATGGAATTCCGCCGCCGGGTCCTGCACCGCGGGGCGGCGATCGGCGAACACCCGATCAACCATGACGAAGTCTACTACGTCCTCGGCGGTGAAGGCGAAGTTGTCTCGGATGGCCAGCGCAGCCGCCTGAAGCCGGGCATGGCCGCCTATCTCTACAAAGGTGCGGTCGTCGGGATCCGGCAGCTGGGCCGCAAGCCGCTGTCGCTGATCATCAGCTATCCCAACAATCAGCCCTGAAGTTCAGCTACCGGGCTGGATATAGGGCACCCGGGCAAACAGTTCCCGCTCCCATTTGCGCGGGTCCTTGATCACTCGGCTGACGCTGTCGAACACCATCGTCTCGCGCCCGGATGCGGTATAGTTGGTCCAGCCTGGATTACCGGTGCGGGCGAAGCGGACGAAAGCATCCATCACCCGATCACTCATCGCCTGGCGGGCGGGAGTCGGGTTCTCGAAGGTGCCGAACGACAGGCCGATATCATCGGTGTGCTTGGCCTGCTCGAAATCGAGCTGGTAGACCCAGGTCTGCTTGACGCCGGCACGGGCGCGGGCATCGGCTTCCTCAACCTGGCCGCGCCAGGAGCGGCCAGCGGTGACCATGCGGTGGAAGACCTGCTCCGCGCTGTCTGCCGGATAGCGGGCACGGAACTGTGCGACGACCCAGGCAGGATCGATATCGACCTTCAGCTCCGGCCCAGCGCGCTGGGGCAGGTTGCCCCAATCGAGCCCCTGCAGCTTGGGATGCTCGGGCGGGAAGAACGCTCGCGTTTCGGCAACCGTATTGCCCAGCAGCATCGGGATCGTATTGCCCTGCGGCGCAGGATCGGGCCAGAACGGATGTCGGTGCAGGTGCTTCATATCCAGCACCGGCCCCAAATAGACCCCGCCGCCCAGCACCGGATCGGTCGCCGAAAGCGCTGCAACCAGCGCCTCGACCGGAGCCGCGGCCGGATCCGCGCCCAGCTTGTCGACAAAGGCCTGCGCGCGCTTGCGGGCGTTGAGCGGGCCCGATGCGGTAACCTGCTGGCCGCTCATGGTAATGGCCTTGTGGAACAGGCCCTTGGCCTCAGGCATGGCCATTAAGGTCGCGATCTTGGCCCCGCCGCCCGACTGGCCGAAAACCGTGACATTGCCCGGATCGCCGCCAAACTTGGCCACATTGGCCTGGACCCATTTGAGCGCGAGGATCAGGTCCAGCTGGCCGGCATTGCCGCTGTCAGGGAAACGGTCGGGCAGGTAGAGGTAACCAAACACGTTGAGCCGGTGGTTGACCGTCACCACCACCACATCGCCGCGTTGGGCCAGCTTCGCCCCGTCGTTCAGCGGATCGGCGACCGAGCCGGTCGAATAGGCGCCGCCGTGGATGTAGACCATCACTGGCTTGGGCTTGGCCGGCTGGGTATCAGGCGTCCAGACGTTAAGAAACAGGCAGTCTTCGCTCTGCGGCTGGTAGC
>JACCDW010852109.1_pt1 | contig 11014 bp, 8 predicted proteins | sample 7449781 | NCBI WGS metagenome assembly JACCDW01 (sample SAMN15323449, study PRJNA562643) | freshwater metagenome | isolation source: river surface water | place: USA:Blue River Watershed | collected 2017-08-18
AGCCGTGTCGATGAAGTTCACGCCACGCGCCAGTGAGTGGTCGAGGATGGCATGCGAATCGGCTTCATTCACTTGCTCGCCAAAAGTCATCGTACCCAAACAAATAGGCGTGACGTGCAAATCGCTGGTGCCCAGCTGAACGAGAGGAAAGGTCATGGATTCACTCCGAGGAAGGAGACAGATGAAAAACCCGACAAGTCTAAAGCCTGCCGGGTGCCTCTTTTGGCTTGGCGAATTTGCGTTATTTCGCCTTGGCGCGCTCTTCTTCTTGCAAGCGCAGCACGCGGCGTTGCACCTTGCCCGTGGTGGTCATGGGCAGTTCACGAATGAACTCAATCTCTTTGGGGTACTCGTACGGCGCGAGCTTGCCGCGCACATGCAGTTGCAGGTCAGCCACCAAGGCATCGCTGGCTTTGTGTCCTGGAGCTAACACCACATAGGCTTTAACCAAAGCGCCACGCTCGGCATCTGGTTTGGGCACCACAGCGGCATTGGCCACAGCAGGATGTTTGACCAAGCAGTTTTCAATCTCGCTAGGACCGATGCGATAGCCCGCCGCTTTGAACACATCGTCGGCGCGGCCTTGGTACCAGAGGTAGCCATCTTCATCGCGCACCGCCATATCACCCGTGCGACACCAGTCGCCGGTGTATTTGCCCAAGGTTGATTTTTCGTTTTTCCAATAGCCCAAAAAGAAAATTGGGTCAGGCTGGCCGCGTTGGTTGTAGCGGTTGAGCGCCACGTCACCTGGCACGCCTGCGGGGCATTCGTGGCCATCTTCGTCAATCACCGCCACGCGGTGGCCAGGATAGCCCTTACCCATGCTGCCAGGCTTGGCGGGCCAGCCTAAGTTCTTGCGATGTGCAGACACGCCCTCGCCCATAGGGCCCCACTCCATCGCGCAGTTGCCCACGATGTAGTTGATTTCGGTTTGGCCAAACATCTCATTCACGGTGACGCCCAGCTGCGTTTGGCAATAGCCAAACACCGCGTCACCCACCGCCTCGCCCGCACTCATCATGGCTTGCAGCTTGAGCTTGAATTGATTACTGGGCTTGGGGTAGGCCTTCATCATGGCCTTCAACGCAGTAGGAAACAAAAACGTGTGCGTGACGCCGTGCTGCTGCATGAGTGTGAAAGCCTGCTCGGGGCTGAAACGCCCATTCCACGCCACGATGGGGCGGCCAAAGTACAACGTGGGCAACAAGGCATCCATCAAACCGCCGGTCCACGCCCAATCTGCGGGGGACCAAAACACAGCGGTGCTGCCTGTGGGCAAATGAGAGGACGCCTTCGGTGCCGAAGCTCTTGGCGCAGCAGCGGACGCTGAAGTGGCCGCCACTGTTGCAAACCCAAACCAGTTTTGGCTACATACAAAGCCCGTCAAATTACCAATCAAAGCGCGATGTGGAATCAACGCGCCTTTGGGTGGGCCGGTGGTGCCGCTGGTGTAAATCAACACCGCGCCCTCGTCCGCTTTGGTTTGCACAGCCGTAAATTTGCGCCGCTGCGCGGCAATGACGCTGGCGTAGTCCACATCCACGTGCAGCATGTCTTCGGCATTGTTCAGGTCAATGCCGACCACTTCGCGCAGCGCGGTGCACTGCGCGCGCACGGCCAGCACATTGCTCACCGATGAAGCATCGACGATGGCCACCACCGCCTCACTGTCTTGCAGGCGGTACTCCAAAGCCTCGGGGCCAAACAGCAGCGACAGCGGCATGGCCACGGCACCCATTTGCATCACGGCCACATATGCCACCGCCGTTTCAAAACGTTGCGGCAGCACGATGGCCACGCGGTCGCCGCGCTGCACGCCAAGGTCGGCCAGCACATGGCTCAGTGCATCGGCGGCTTGCTGTAACTGGGCATAGGTGAAGCTACGCGGCGCAACGGCACGCCCGCTCGCATCGGCGGCAGCGTGTTCAACGATCGCCACACGCTTGGCCGCATCGGGCTGCGCCGCCCAACGGCGGCTGCACACCTCGGCCATGTTGAAGTGCTCAGGCACTGCCCAAGCAAAACCTTGCTGCATTGCTTCGTAAAAATCAGCCATATCTCGTGTCCTTATGATTTGAACAATGTACCCAATCCAAAAGCCTTCGCGCAGCGAGTTTGTCCCAATCCGTCACCTGAGTTACCACGTCCTGCAGTGGGGCACGCCCTCACCCGACAAAACACCGTTGGTCATGGTGCATGGTTGGATGGATGTGGCGGCTTCGTTTCAATTTGTGATTGATGCCTTGCAAGATGACCATTGGGTTATCGCACCCGACTGGCGTGGCTTTGGCCTGACCGATACGCCCGACACTGACAACTTCTTTTTTCCCGACTACTTAGCCGACCTTGACCAGCTGTTAGACCATTACGTGGGCGATAGGCTAATCAATCTGCTAGGCCACAGCATGGGTGGCCATGTGGCCACGATGTATGCGGGCATACGCCCCGAGCGCATCAACAAGCTCATCAACCTCGAAGGCTTTGGTATGCCGGCCACCCGTGCGTCCCAAGCCCCAAGCCGTTTGGCCAAGTGGATGGACGAGCTCAAAGCCTTGCAGCGCGGCGAGATGGACCTCAAGCCCTATCCCAGCCTCGAAGCCGTGGCCCAGCGCCTGATCAAAACCAACCCACGGTTGGGCTCAGACAAAGCGCATTGGCTGGCCCAGCACTGGGCGCGTGCCAACGCGCAAGGCGAATGGCGCATCTTGGGCCACGCAGCCCACAAAGTCGTCAACGCCCAACTGTTCAAAACCGACGAGACCCAAGCCATTTATGAACGCATCACCGCACCCACCCTGTGCGTGGTGGCCAGCACCGACAGCATGAGCCAGTGGTGGAAAGACAGCTACACCTTGTCCGAGTTCATGCAGCGCATTGCGGCCGTGCCCCACCTCACCCACGCGGCGATTGAAGAAGCGGGTCACATGCTGCACCACGATCAGCCCGCCATCCTGGCTCGACACATAGAAGAATTCTTAAGTATTTAAACCGTCACATAAGTCACTAAAATTTGGCACTTAATTACGATCTCAGCAACTCATGGCATTCCCCTCTTCATTTCGCACCACGATGGCAGCCTTGGCACTCGCTTGCACAGCAGACGTTGGTACCGCTCATGCCACAGACAACGGTTTGTACGACTGGCAACCTTGTCCCGACAGCTTGGCCGCTGAAGGCGAAACACGACCCACCAAAAAGTGGGAGGTGATGCTGTCGCCTTACACCCACCACTGGAATGACAACCCCAAACACCGCCCCGTCAAACTGATCTCTGTGGACAGTCACGTGTCTGGTGGTCGATTTTGCGGTTTAGCTTTGTTCACCAACTCCTTTGGCCAAGCCTCGACCTATGTGTACGTGGGCAAGCAATGGGATGGGATTTTGGGCAACCCCAAACTGTTCACGAAAGTGTCAGCAGGCTTGTTATGGGGTTATCGCGACGAATACAAAGAAAAAATTCCGTTCAACCACCTTGGCATTGCGCCCGCTGTGATTCCATCTCTGGGCTACTACGTTACGCCCAAAGATTCCGCACAGGTCCATTTGCTGGGCACGGCAGGCCTTTTATTTGCCTACACCCGCAGCTTCTGATCTCAGCCCCGAACGTGAGAAAATACACGGTTACTTAGACACCTAAAGAAGACCGCATCATGGAAGCAGAACGCATCAACCTCATTGGATCTACCCTCGCCGACCTGAGCGTGCGCACGGTAGATCTACGGAGGTATCTTTGACTACGATGCCAAATCAGAGCGTCTGCGCACCGTCAACGCATCGCTAGAAGACCCCACCATCTGGAACGATCCCAAAAAAGCGCAGGAGCTGGGTCGTGAAAAGAAAGCCCTCGACGACGTGGTTGTGACCCTTACCCGCCTCACTCAAGAGCTGGCAGACAACGCCGAGTTGTTTGAAATGAGCAAGGCCGACAACGACGAAGACGGCTTGATCACGATTGAGACCGACACCCAAGGACTGGTCAAAACTATCGAAGAACTCGAATTCCGCCGCATGTTCAGCAACGAAGCGGACCCGCTCAATTGCTTCTTGGACATCCAAGCCGGAGCCGGTGGCACCGAAGCCTGCGACTGGGCCAGCATGTTGCTGCGCCAGTACCTCAAGTACGCCGAACGCAAAGGCTTCAAAACCACCGTCGAAGACGAATCCCCGGGCGACGTGGCAGGCATCAAAGGCGCCACCATCAAAATTGAAGGCGAATACGCGTTTGGTTTGTTGCGCACCGAAACTGGCGTGCACCGCTTGGTGCGCAAGTCACCCTTCGACAGCTCGGGCGGTCGCCACACCTCGTTTGCGTCCGTCTTTGTGTACCCGGAAATTGACGACTCGATCGAGATCGACATCAACCCATCGGACGTGCGTACCGCCACCTACCGTGCGTCTGGCGCGGGTGGTCAGCACATCAACAAAACCGACTCTGCCGTGCGTTTGACCCACATTCCCACGGGCATCGTCGTGCAGTGTCAAGACGGCCGTAGCCAGCACAGCAACCGTGACGTGGCGTGGAAGCGCCTGCGCTCACGCCTGTATGACCACGAGATGCGCAAGCGTCAAGAAGAGCAGCAAAAGCTCGAAGACACCAAGACCGATGTGGGCTGGGGTCACCAAATTCGCAGCTACGTGCTGGACAACAGCCGCATCAAAGACTTGCGTACCAACGTCGAAATTTCGGCCACACAAAAAGTCTTGGACGGCGACCTCGATGCTTTCATCGAAGCGTCACTCAAGCAAGGCATCTAAGGAACACCATGTACCGTGAAGGCACAGCCTCATTGATTCAACGCGCCGACTACACCGCGCCTGCGTTTTGGATTGACACCGTCAATTTGACGTTTGACTTGGACCCCGCCAAGACCCGCGTGCTCAACCAAATGCGCGTGCGCCGCAACCCAGACGTAGCGGCTCAACCCCTGCGTTTGGATGGCGATGAGCTCAACCTCGCTCGCGTGTTGGTCAACGGCCAAGGTACCTCGTTCAAGATGGATGGCAGCCAGTTGGTGTTGGAGAACTTGCCCGAAGGCCACGAGGCTTTTGACCTGGAAATCTTCACCACCTGCAACCCTGCGAAGAACACCAAGCTGATGGGTTTGTATGTAAGCAACGACTCGTTCTTCACGCAGTGCGAGGCCGAGGGCTTTCGCCGCATCACGTATTTCTTGGACCGCCCCGATGTGATGTCGAGCTACAGCGTCACGCTGCGCGCCGACAAAAAAGCATTCCCGGTGTTGCTGAGCAATGGCAACTTGGTGGAAGAAGGCGACTTGGATGAAGGCCGCCACTTTGCCAAGTGGGTCGATCCACACAAAAAGCCTTGCTACTTGTTTGCTTTGGTCGCAGGCCAATTTGTGTGCCGCGAGCAGCGCGTCAAAGCGCCATCGGGCAAAGAACACTTGTTGCAAGTGTTTGTGCGCTCTGGCGATTTGGACAAAACCGAACACGCCATGAACTCGCTCATGGCCAGCATCAAGTGGGACGAGCAGCGCTTTAACTTAAGCCTCGACCTTGAACGCTTCATGGTCGTTGCCACCAGCGACTTCAACATGGGGGCGATGGAGAACAAGGGTCTCAACATCTTCAACACCAAGTTTGTGTTGGCCAACTCTGCCACCGCCACCGACATGGACTACGCCAACATCGAGAGCGTGGTCGGTCATGAATATTTCCACAACTGGACCGGCAACCGCGTGACTTGCCGCGACTGGTTCCAACTCTCACTCAAAGAAGGCCTCACCGTTTTCCGCGACCAAGAGTTCAGCCAAGACTTGGCGGCTGAAGCACTCAAAGACAACGCGCAAGCGGCGGCGTCGGCCAAAGCCGTCAAGCGCATCGAAGACGTGCGCTTGTTGCGCACCGCACAGTTCCCAGAAGACGCAGGCCCCATGGCCCACCCCGTGCGTCCTGACAGCTATGTAGAGATCAACAACTTTTACACCGTCACGATTTACGAAAAAGGCTCAGAGGTCGTGCGCATGATGCAGACCCTGGCGGCAACGCCAGCTTCCAATATTTCGTCACGTGAAGGCTTCGCCAAAGGCATGTCGCTCTACTTCGAGCGCCACGATGGTCAAGCCGTCACATGCGATGACTTCGCCCAAGCCATTGCCGATGCCAACCCAGGCTCAGCCTTGGCCACACACCTGACGCAATTCAAACGTTGGTACGCGCAAGCAGGTACACCGCGCGTGCAAGCCGCTGGCAGCTATAACGCCGACACAGGCACGTACACACTGAGCCTGAGCCAAAGCTGCCCACCCAGCCCAGGCCAAGACCACAAAGAACCGTTTGTCATCCCCGTGCAATTTGGTTTGCTGGGTGCGGATGGCCGCGAGGTGTTGTCCACGCAACTCTTGGTGTTGACTGAAAGCAAGCAAAGCTTCGAGTTCAAAGACTTGTCATTGCATATGAGTGAAGAGCCTGTGCCCTCCATCTTGCGCGGCTTCAGCGCCCCTGTGGTGTTGGAGAAAGACTTCACCCCCACACAACTGCTCACGCTCTTGGCGCACGACACCGACCCGTTCAACCAATGGGAAGCCGCGCAACGCCTGTGCCTGAATGCCGCACTCGCGGCAGTGGCTGCCAGCGAAGCACCTGCACAGGTGCTGGATGCCGCCTTGGTGCAAGCCCTGCGCACCGTGTTGCGCAACTCTGCGTTGGACGCCGCGTTCAAAGACTTGGTGCTCACCTTACCTTCTGAAACCTACATCGCTGAACAGCTCGATGTGGTCGACCCTCAACGCATCCATGCCGTGCGTGAAGCCATGCGTACCCAACTGGCACGCGAGCTGCACGACGATTGGGCTTGGGCTTTTGAGGCCCACAGCGAGAACGGCGCTTTCAGCCCCGACCCCGTGTCGAGTGGCCGCCGCGCGTTAAGCGGCATGGCCCTCACTATGTTGTGTTTGGATGCACGCACCACGGGCGACGAAGTTTGGCCTGGCCGCACCTTCCAGTGCTTCAAAGACGCGCACAACATGACCGACCGCTTCAATGCACTGAGTGCCTTGGTGCAAGCGCAGTCTGTGAGCGCGAGCCATGACTTGGCCGCCTATGCATTGCAACGTTTCTACAACATGTTCCACAACGAAGCCTTGGTGATGGACAAGTGGTTTGCCCTGCAAGCCGGCAGCACCGACCGTGGTGGCAACATCTTGTCGCTGGTGCGCAACCTCATGTTGCACCCCGACTTCCACATCAAAAACCCTAACCGCGCTCGCAGCCTGATCTTCAGTTTCTGCAATGCCAACCCCGGCGCCTTCCACCGCAGCGATGCGGCGGGCTATGTGTTCTGGAGTGAACGCGTGTTGGAGCTCGACGCCATCAACCCCCAAGTCGCAGCCCGCTTGGCACGCGCCTTGGACCGTTGGAGCAAACTGGCCGAGCCCTACCGCACCGCCGCGCACGAAGCCATCAAACGCGTCGCCGCCAAAACCGATTTAAGCAACGACGTGCGCGAAGTGGTTTCGCGCGCGCTCTCCAACTAAGGACTTGCCATGTCTGTATCTCTCACCCGCTATCTGGTCGAACAACAACGCGCCAAAGGCCTCATCCCCTCAGAGCTGCGCTTGTTGCTCGAAGTCGTGGCACGTGCTTGCAAGAGCATCAGCCACGCCGTGAACAAAGGTGCCTTGGGCAGCGAACTCGGCGATGTTATGGGCTCAGCCGGCAGCGAAAACGTGCAAGGCGAAGTACAAAAGAAACTCGACATCATCGCCAACGATGTGTTGATCGAAGCCAACGAATGGGGCGGCCACTTGGCCGCGATGGCGTCCGAAGAAATGGACAGCATCCACGTCGTGCCCAACCGCTACCCCCAAGGCGAATACCTCTTGATGTTTGACCCACTCGATGGCTCAAGCAACATTGAAGTCAACGTGAGCATTGGCACCATCTTCAGCGTACTCAAAAAAGTCGACCCCAGCAAAGGTGTTAGCGAAGACGACTTCTTGCAAGCAGGCACCCAACAAGTGGCTGCGGGCTATTGCGTGTACGGCCCACAAACCACCTTGGTGTTGACCGTGGGTGACGGCGTGGCCATGTTCACCTTGGACCGCGAGCAAGGCTCGTTTGTGTTGACGCAAGAGAATGTGAAGATCCCTGCGGACACCAAAGAGTTCGCCATCAACATGAGTAACATGCGCCACTGGGACGAGCCCGTCAAGCGCTACATCGACGAATGTTTGCAAGGTGAAGAAGGCCCACGCGGCAAAAACTTCAACATGCGCTGGATCGCCTCCATGGTGGCCGATGTACACCGCATCCTCACCCGCGGCGGTGTGTTCATGTACCCATGGGACAAGCGCGAGCCAGGCAAAGCTGGCAAGCTGCGCCTCATGTACGAAGCCAACCCCATGAGCTGGTTGATCGAACAAGCAGGTGGCGCTGCCACCAACGGCCAGCAACGCATCTTGGAGATTCAACCTACACAACTGCACCAGCGTGTAAGCGTGGTGTTGGGCTCTAAGAATGAAGTGGATCGTGTGACGAGCTATCACGCGCAAAAATAAACGCAGCGCTCATTGGGCGCATGCCAAACAAAAAGCCCGCTTGATGCGGGCTTTTTGTTTGACTCTGTGACGTACTACACACCAACGTAGCGATGCCACAAGCTGTGGTCAGCCTCTAGCGCCGCAGACGCACCCTGCCACACCACTTGCCCACGCTCAATGATGGTGTGTTGGTCGGCCAATTGAACAAGCTTTTGCACATACTTGTCGATCACCAAAATGCTTTGACCTTCGCCGCGCAAGGTGTGCAGGCAACGCCAAATATCTTCACGCACCAAGGGGGCCAAGCCTTCGGTGGCTTCGTCTAGCACCAGCAAGTGTGGGTTGGTCATCAAAGCGCGGCCAATGGCCAGCATTTGTTGTTCGCCACCCGAAAGCTGGTTGCCCATGTGACGGTGGCGCTCAGCCAAACGTGGAAACAAGGCATACACACGCTCTAGCGTCCAAGGGTGGGTGCTGCTGTTGCGGTTGGCTGCAAAGGCCAACAGGTTTTCTTGCACCGAGAGTGTTGAAAAAATTTGCCGCCCTTCAGGCACCACGGCCAGGCCCATGCGTGCAATGCGGTCGGGGCTATAGCCCTCGACACGCTCGCCACAAAAACGAACGGTGCCAGACAACGCAGGCGTGAGGCCCAAGATGGAACGCACGGTGGTGGTCTTGCCCATACCGTTGCGGCCCAGCAAAGTAGACACACCGCCCGCCTCAATCGACAGGCTGATGCCAAACAACACTTGGCTGCTGCCGTAGCCGCTGTGCAAGTCGTGAACTTCTAACAAGGCGCTCATGGTTTATTCATCGCCTAGGTAAGCGCGCTTCACAGCCGTATCGTTTTTGATTTGCTCAGCCGTGCCGCACGCGATGACTTGGCCCGACACCAACACCGAGATGGTGTCGGCCAATCGAAACACCGCATCCATGTCGTGCTCAACCAGCAGCAGCGTGGTGTCACCACGCAAACTTTGCAGCAATTGCACCATGCGCTCAGATTCATCAGGCCCCATGCCGGCCATGGGCTCGTCGAGCAACATCAACTTTGGCGAAGTGGCCAAAGCCAAGCCCACTTCGAGCTGGCGTTGCTCGCCGTGCGACAGCGCACCTGCGGGCTGCATGAGTTGCGCTTGCAAGCCCACACGCTCGGCCACCTCGGCGGCGCGTACATAACGCGCATGCTCGCTGCGTGCGGAGCGCCAAAACTTGAAGCTAGTTTCCACAACTTGCGAATTGCCCGCTTGGATAGCCAAGGCCAAGTTGTCTTGCACCGTCAGGCGCGTGAACACACTGGTGATTTGGTACGAACGCACCAAGCCCAAACGTGCACGCTGGTGCATCGCTGTGTGTGTGAGGTCTGCCCCATCAAACACAATGCGGCCTTCGTCGGGCGCTAACGCACCTGAAATTTGATGAATGAGTGTGGTCTTGCCCGCGCCGTTGGGGCCAATGAGCGCGTGGATTTCACCGTGCTGCACTTGCAGCGTGGCGTGGTCAGTCGCCGCCAAACCGCCAAAGCGTTTGACCAAGTTATCCACGTGCAGCAAAGGCGCGCTCATGGCTGGCCCTTTCGCTGCAGGCGTTGCAACACGCTGGTCAATCCATTGGGAGCCAGCAGCACAACCAGTAGCAACAATGCGCCTAGGCCCAGCTGCCAATGGATGGTGAAGTGGCTCAGTGTTTCTTCTAGCAGCAAGAACACCACCGCGCCCCACACGCCGCCATACAGATGGCCCACACCACCCAAGATGACCATCATCATCAACAGGCCCGATTGGCTCCATTGCATGAGCGCGGGGCTGACAAAGCCACCTTGGTTGGCCAGCAGCGCACCGGCCAAACCAGCCAAAGCACCGGCCATCACAAACGCAGCCAGCTTGTAGCGATACACCGCATAGCCCAGCGCTTGCATGCGCACCTCGTTCTCGCGAATGGCTTGCAGCACATGGCCAAAGCGTGCGTTCAGCACACGGGCCACGGCGTAGATGGAAGCGACACACACAGCCAACACCACATAATAAAACGAGGTCTCGTCATGGATGTCCACAAACGGAATTTGCGAACGAGTGGCCAATGACAAACCATCGTCACCGCCATAGGCTTTTATGGAAATGGTGAGGTAGTAAATCATCTGGGCAAACGCCAGCGTGATCATGATGAAGTACACGCCCTGTGTGCGCAGGCTGATTGCGCCAATCAGTAAAGCAAACAAGGCACTTACCACCATCGCCGCAGGCCACAACACCCTCGCATCCGTGATGCCCATTTGCGTGAGGATGGCCACGCTGTACGCGCCCACACCCACAAACGCCGCATGGCCAAAACTGACCATGCCGCCAAAACCCAAAATGAAATTGAGGCTGGTGGCAGCCAACGCAAAAATCAAAACACGGCTGGCCAAGGCAATGTAAAAACCTTCACCCGCAGCATTCGCAATGAATGGCAAAGCAACCAACAGTGCTAACACAGGCACGCTCCAGCGCCACTGCAAGGCGTGGTCGAGCGAG
>JACCDW011727219.1_pt1 | contig 11013 bp, 23 predicted proteins | sample 7449781 | NCBI WGS metagenome assembly JACCDW01 (sample SAMN15323449, study PRJNA562643) | freshwater metagenome | isolation source: river surface water | place: USA:Blue River Watershed | collected 2017-08-18
AGTCTTTAACCCAAGTCTTTAACAATGGGTTCGTTCAAACTGGACAACGGAATGCCAGTTCTTAGGGTTCAAAGGTGCCAATCACAGCCCCTCCTTCGTAGTGTGACTTTTTAATTGGGGATGCCCTACAGGTTTTATCAATAGGAAAAAACCGAAATGACTACTCACACGGAATCTCAGTGTGGGGAAATTTAGTCAGGTGGCGAAATGGTAAACGCAAGGACAGTAGTGGGAGATAACATCAACCATTGCTTATAAAAGAGTTATCCGAAAAAGTTACAGGTTCGAATCCTGTCCTGACTACAATTGGAGTAATTACTTATTTTTTTTATCAATACAATTTTTTTTGTAAGTATCTTTTAAAGGTTCACTATATAAACCCCAACACAAATTTTCTACATAGTTAAATAAATCATCATAGTAATCCTCATCTTCAATATTATCGTAAATCCCATATACTAAAAAATTACCAGTAGCTGTACGAATAACATCACTAACATAATCTTCCACATCAACATAATGGTCACAATAATGTAGCAAATCGTACTCTGAAGTTTCTATATATTTTCCTAACTTTTCACTGTCTAACCTTCTTCTAATTGACGCAGGAATAACGGACTCATTAATACCCATCACTTCCTTAATCCTTAATATGTTTTCCTGTAGGTTCATAATTTAAATTAATCTTTTTTTGACTTAATTATGAAGAAATTGTATCCCCAATCATTACCTTTATCTCCAATACTTGATATTCTGAGTGGACGACTATTACGCCATCCTGAAAACGTATCTTCGGGATAATAATCTATTTTATCTAATTTGTTTTTTATTTCATCCCAGTCAACATCAATCCAATTACCATACTTATTTAACAAATCATTAAAGTATGAAAATTCTGCAGAAAATCCCCTCCCTTGGTTGTCTTTATTGAATATATATCTCACGTTAGATGGTTCCCTATTTTCATACTCTTCTTTTCTTTTTTTAAAATATTCGGTAAGTTCTTGTCCGTATGAATTGTATAGAAAATTTTTTAATATATTATGTTGTCTCTCAAATTCCTCCTCATCCTTAATAAATGATAGTAATTCGCCAGCAACCATCCTACATACGTATGCAACACTACTATTAATAATTTTATCGGGAAAGAAACCAGATAATTTATATTTGTTAATTAATTTTTTAATTTCTGTTAAATCAATTCTTCTTTTCAATTCGTTAGGAATTGTGGATTCTTGTAAACCCATTACTTCCTTAATCCTATATATGTTTTCTTGTAGGTTCATTTTATTTTTCGCTTCTATAAATAACTTTGAATCTTTTTTTATCTTGAATAGGTAGTTCTAACTTTTCAAACTTTTCATTACCCACTTGAAATCTTTTTTCCCCTTTATATTCCCACATATGAATATGGTTGCCTTATTGGGTGATATTTCATTATCTATAAGTTTCTTTACCCCACTCTTGATATATGAATACATCGCTTCTGCTATTTGGTCGAATGAATCTATATCTTGACCGAATGAACGTGTGGATGCAAGATTTCTCTTTAACTTAGGGACCTTCTGTACAGGATGACAATAACTCCCTGTTAGTTCCATCTTGGTCTTTAACCCGTTTATATTCATTAACTTTCTTACAACATAATCAGAGGTCATTATGAATTGACCAACACTATCTACCCCTATGTTCTTTAACTTCTTGAACCACTTTCTTCCTATACCCCACACTTCATCTACAGGAATATTATATAGAGAGTTTCTGAAATCAGGTAGAGACCAATAAGAACATATACCATTATAAGACTTATGTTTCTTCGCAATATGTGAAGTTAGTTTTGCAAGAGTTTTATTTGGACCGACACCGATTGATACAGGTATTCCTGTTAATCTCTTAACTTCGTTTCTAATTAAATGTAATCTATCTTCTAATTCATTATCAGGTATATTGGTGAAGTCCACAAAACATTCATCTATTGAATATACTTCCACCTCGTTTGCATACTTCTTTATGGTTGTCATTACTCTGTCTGACATATCACCATAAAGATTATAATTAGATGAGTATACACAGAACCTATGCTCTTCCATAAAGTCTTTCTTCTGAAAGAATGGTTCCCCCATCTTTATGCCAAGGTCTTTTGCTTCCTGTGAACGAGCAATAACACAACCATCATTATTGGATAATACAACGGTTGGTCTGCCGATTGATGTAGGATTAAAAACTCTTTCACAACTTACATAGAAGTTGTTACAGTCAACAATACCAATCTTCTTGTTCATCATAGTTTGTTTAATATCCACGATACCCTTCCCCACAGATTTTCTTGACCTTCGTATTCTCTAATCTTAAAACATGTCTTATCAGTTAATACAACAAGGTCACCATCTGTCGGGTCAATAGACTTATCTATGACAAGAATATTACCCTTCTTAACACCAAGAGTATCAGGACCCATATACCTGAAATAAAAGGTCGTATGAACGTTATTGACAATAAGTTCATTGAGGTCCAATCTCTTATCTACATATGATTCAGCAGGTGATGCAAACCCTGTGGTCCTTGATTTAATGTGAAGTTCTTTTTCCACGATAGACATACCAAAAATATTATTCTATTAATTCTTGTACTTAATGATAAACAAAAAAAACTTGTTTGACAAACAAAGTGCAGGAATAAAATAATATATTGCACCTAATAAAAGAGTTAAAAGTATAATCTAAAAAATTAATTATATATTTATATTTTATGAGACAGGGATTAGAAAAATTTATTAGAAGAGTTATACTTTCGAAGTATCCATATTTAATCGACTTCGAGGTACTGAGAGTCTCTCATTACATAGAAGACTTTAAGGTAATGAGAGCCTTGCGCAGCAATTATCAATTCTATTATAGGGTAAACTTTTTTATTGATTTGGACATGATACCTGATAGAACCTTACACGATATATCATTTGATGAAATAAAAAAGGATGTGGAACATCTATTTATGGTTCTCGGTCCGAATGATAATGAAAAGCTTGAGGGTATTGAATTTTATAGAACCAAAAAATAAATCAACATGAATAAAGTCTCTCTTGATAAGATAATTAAAAAGGTTGTATATCCGAGATATCCTTTTATTGTGGACCATGAAATAAGTGTATATACAGACGGTGGTGATTCTAGTTGGGGTATTAAACCTTCGACAAGATATACCATTGATTTATATGTTGGAAAAAAGAAAATAGAAGGTGTTGATATGGATGAGATATTAAAAACCATGGATAAAGCAAGGAAAATGGTTAAAGAGTTATTTGAGGCTCTCGGTCCCGATGAAAATGAACAATTATTCGTTAGTTATTCGTTAGATGAAAATAGAAATTAATATGAAAGAATCTCTCAAAAAACTTATTAAAAGAGTCCTATTCAAAAAATATCCTTGGATGGTTGATTGTGATGTAGAAAGTCTTGGTGATGATATATATGAACGTTACCAACGTCATTATTATAAAGTTAGCATTTTCGTAGATATGGATATTTTGCCACCAGATTTTCCTGCAGATAGAATAAGAACTGAAATCGAAAGTCTATTTTTGGCTTTAGGTCCAAAAGATGACGAAGCTCTTGAAGGTACTGATTTTTATAGAAGTGATAATTAAAGATACGGTTTTGGTTGAAGATAACATATATTTATTATAAATGAAATACATTATAACTGAATCACAACTCCCCATTTTTCTGAGAAGAAGATTTACTAATGAAGACCTTATGTCTTTAATTAAAATTGTTAGTTATATGATTGAGGAAGTTGGTGTAATGCCTGATGACGCGATTTATGATGCTGTAAGACAATTAATCAAAGGGAAAAAGTTTTCAGATATTGATGAGTTTGGACATGAACACTCGTATTGGAATTCCTATTTGAGGTACGAAGAACCCCTCGTTGCATTTGTAAAGTCTAAGTTAGGGTTGGAATAACCCTGACTATTTATTGTTATGAAATACATTATATCTGAATCTCAATATCAATTGTTATTAGAGTCCAAAATACCACCGTTTATTAGAAGGAGAGCTACTGTAGAAAGTCTAAGAGATTATATCGATGAGGGTGAACGTGAATACTCTTCGTTGTGTAGTGATTTTGACCACCCATTAGATTATTCTGAAGCAGTTATTGAATTTGCTGTAGATGCAATTATTTGGGACTATGACGATGATTTTGAAAATGATGAAAGATACTCCGACATAGTAAACTATCTTAAATCATTTTGTAGAAAACATTTTGAAGAACATCTCAAAAAGATATATATTGAAATTTGTAGTTCAAAATAACTAAATCATATCTTGTTTCAGTCTTTGGTTGAGTTGTCCTTAATGTAATCACTCTCTTATTGTTTAATGTCGTCGTATATTTATAACTAATGAAATACATAATAACAGAAGACCAACTTGATAAAGTTAAGGAGAAAATCCTTAAATTGTCGTTTCCGACATTTAATAATGACTGGGATTTGTTACAAAAGTTTATAAATAGAAGAGGAAATCCTCCATATATTATTGATGGAGATTTGGACTTAAAGAAAAGAAAAGATATCGTATCTCTTGGTTCATTAATTGAAGTTAAAGGGGAAATAGATTTGTCTGTTTCTTCAGTTGAATCTCTTGGAAGTTTGATGTCTGTCGCTGGTAGTTTGAATTTGAATGGTACACCAATTAAAAGTTTGGGAAACTTAACACACGTTGATGGTAATTTGGGGTTATATTCAACACAAATTAAAAGTTTAGGGAACTTATTACATGTTGGTTATAATTTTAATTTGATGAAGGTACAAATTGAAAGTTTGGGAAACTTAAAATATGTTGGTAATTATTTTGATTTACGTGGTTCATCAATTAAAGATTTTGGGAATTTATCATATGTTGGTGGTGGTTTTGATTTAGCTGATACACCAATATCTGTAATGTATACCGAAGAAGAAATTAGAGATATGGTTTTGGTTGAGGGTAACATATATTTATCATAAATGAAATACATTGTATCTGAATCTCAATATCAATTGTTATTGGAGTCCAAAATACCTTCGTGGGTAAGAAGAAGAGCAACTAAAGAAGTTCTAACACAATATATCAGTAAAGGTGAAGTTGAATACGGTATGTTATGCGAGGATTTTGATACCGAGTCAGAATATTCCGCTGCAGTCATTCGATATGCCATTGAATCAATTATTAAAGAACACGATAGTAATTTCTATAATATTTTCGCTAATCATGAGTATGATGATATATATGACTATCTCAAACTCATCTGTAAAAAATATTTTGAAGAAAATCTCAAAAATATCTATATTGAAACTTGCATTTCAGAATAATTAAATCTTACTGAGTTGAAGATTTCGGAGGAGTTATCCTAAATGTAATTACTCTTTTACCGTTTACTGTCGGCATTCCGTGTTCATCATAACCTATTGTCTTTACCGTCGTCTTCTTGTTCTTGAACCTTCCTGTGTATATAATATCACCAACCTTCAATGGAACAAATATTCCTATTTGCCTGTTGTTCTCTTTTTCCATAAAAAATAAATTGGTTATTTTTCACTCCTATGTATGACTTTGAATCTTTGTCTGTCCTCTATTGGTAATTCTAATTTCTCGAACTTTTCATTTCCAACTTGGAATCTTTTCTCACCCTTATATTCCCAATCCCCATAATATGAATAAACCTTTCCTGTGGACGTGTCAACTACTGTGTCTCCAACCTTTGGTTCAACCCCTTCATATTCTTTAATTTTATCATCAATTGAACTTTCAGGATTTTCATCAATACTTTCATACCAATTGGTAAAATCGTCTCCCAACATTTGTTTTAATTCAGGAGATATTCTAACGGATTTTTTATCAGTGTATTTGTTTTTGACAAAATCATTAAAAATACTATTAACATCACCCACAATGTTCTTATCCATCACCATTACTTGTTGTTGTAGTAATAGTGACATTAAATTATATTCTGGATTTGATAACAAATCTTGATATACCATTTTGATTTCTGCAGAACTTGCCAAATTACTCGTAATGTATCCAAGTTTCCTTATCATTGCCAAGTAAATCAAAGTCCCCAATTTTTTTCCCCTCAATTTTTCAGGAACACCTTTCGGGAAATGAATTCTATTTTCTATTGGTTCTACTGTTACGTATGTTGTTCTATCTGAAACATCAAGTTGACTTGCACATTCTTCGGGTAATACAATCCTATAAACCTTCGAACCTTTTTCACTTATCCAATAACTACTAAGTGATTTCTCATCTTTCGCGACTAATGGACCAATTATTTTGAAGTCAGAAGGATTACAATTCACAACTTCTGATTTAGGTTTTTGTTTTCTTTCTACACTATAGTAGTCTGAAAATATTGAATGTAACATGGAATTAAATTGTTTTGAACCATTCGAAACCATGTAATTCAGATATTTGTTGTCCAATCCCTGTAAGTCATTAGACAAAATTGGTGTCTTAACGAAAGGGTCTAAACCAACTACAACCGAATTCTTAAATTTAACGAAATCACCCTCAGATGAACGTAATTTATCTTGTAATATATTTGAAATCTCCTTTTTATACTTGGGGAAATTTTTTATATTCATGGTTACATAAGAATCTGATGGGACTTCGATTGTTTCTTTCAACCCCATCATTTTCTTGATTCTATTTGTCTGTTCTTGTAAGTTCATAATACATAAATAGTTTATTTGAACTATAATTATCAGTATTAATAATCTATTTTACGATATTTATAAGTCATGAAATACCTTATAACTGAGTCCAAAATGAATGGACTAATCGAAAGATATATTCTTAAGAAATATTCTAAAGTCAGAGATGTATCGTTCAAGACTAAAAAAAGGAGGTTAGGTTCCAGCAATAATGAGGTTATTGATGTCACGTTTATATATGTAACTTTCGACAATTCCGACAACAAAATAACACAGAGTGAAATGGGTGAAATGAGGCAACAAATAATGATGGATGTTGACCAAGTATTCGGTTTGGATTGGCAAGAATACGGTAGTAGATGGGCCTTTTGGTTCAGACAGTTAGCGCTTGTTAGTATTACGGCAACTCTTGAAGATTTATAATTTAATCTTCTAATCTAATATCGAGAGAAAACAAATACACCCCATTTGTTTCGTCCCCAAAAATAGCGTTGTGATATTTTAATATTTGTTTACTCAGAGCCAAGTATTCAGAATCTGTTAAAAGTTCAGGTAATTCCAAATTTTCTTCTTTAGGAAAAGGAACCAATTTATGACGTTTTTTCCAAGTGTTATGCGCCCATTCTGAATCTATCGTTAAAACTCCATATATATTGACATAGTTACTACCCCACACCGCGTAACTCAAATCTTGAATATTTATTTTTTTCCACCACGGGAATTTCTTTGGTAACTTACCATTCAAAACAGATTCGATGACCTGAACATCTCTTGGTTGGGCACGGTCTTCATTAATACCCATCATTTGTTTGATTCTGTTTGTTTGTTCTTGTAAGTTCATTTTTTACTTTTTTTGACACAATTAGGATATTTTTTACCGAACATTGTTTTCATTCCTTTTTGTTCATATCCTGCCCAACATTTTTCGGTGATTTCACTCTCTTTGAATTCGGACTTATTTGAATTTATTTTGTTCACCTCATCCATGAACTTATGACATTTTTCCGAAACGCCACCTTTTTCATGGTCGGTTATCGAAATATTCACTTTGTCATAGTCTATTGAGATTTCAGGATGATGATTTTGTTTTTCCGCAATCTTAGCAACCTTGTTGACAAAATCTATGGATTTTTGAAAATCTTTGAACTCGAAACTTCTACTTAATTTCTTCGTAGATGTTTCTAATCCTTTTACTTCCATAATTTGTATGATTCTATTTTTTTGTTCTTGTAAGTTCATTTCGAATTATTATTGGTTAATCATGTTAAAATCTAAATCTTTCTTCCTTGGGACTATAACTGCATACTCTCCGTTCCATTTAGATGCTTTGGGAATATTTTTACCAGGAAAAGCGGTAATCAATGAATAAACTTTACCTTCTCTTATTCCATTTTTTATTTCTTCATCATTTTTCACATCAGCAGGTAAAAAATCAGGATTAGATTTTGAAATCAACATAGTCAATATATCTGTAGTAAATTCGTCTGAATAAAGACTTGTTTTGATTAAAGGAACTTCAATATCCAATTCACGTTCCTTTTTAATTGCAACAGATTCATCAGCGTCAGGATAATTTATTGCTTCCTCGTATGGTCTTACCAAATCGTATCCAATTAAAGGTACTTCAACTTCGAAGAAACCCCCATCTTTCAATTCGTTTTGATTAACGACTTGTTTTACGTATTCCAATATTTCTTCATCTGATATTCCCTCTCTGAATACAGAACCCAATCCGAAATCGTTATGAGTTTTTATATGATTTTTTACATAATCACTAACCAATACAATATTTCCAATTGAGTCACTTATCTTATTGGTAGATTCTGATATCAAACCCATTAGTTCTTTAACCCTAATGATATTTTCTGATAATTTCATAGTAACATTTTATTATAAATATAGTAAATCATGTTCAATGATTTCCATATACAAAATTCGTATATTTATAATCTATGAAGTATATAATCACTGAAGACCAATTAGAAAAAATCAAAAATAGTTTTGTCAAATTAAAATTTGATACATTCGGAAATAATTGGGACTTACTTCAACATTATATCAAAAAAAGGGAGATTGATAGTTATTCTCTTATTGGTGACTTGGACTTGTCGGATAGAAAAGATATTGTAACTTTAGGCCCAATAATCGAACTTGTTGGTAATTTGGTTTTGAGATATTCATCAATAGAAAATTTAGGGGATTTGAAAATCGTTGGTGGTAAAGTTAATATTTCAGGAACACCAATTAGAAATTTGGGTGGACTTAGTTATATAGGTGATGATTTAGTTGCAACAGAATCAAAACTAATCTCACTTGGTGAATTGAATTACGTTGGTAGAGATATGTGGTTGAAAAAAACTCCTTTCTCTAAAAAGGCAAATTGGGATGTTAGAGACAACTTAAGAAAAAAAATGATTGTTTTAGGTTCAATTTTTTTGGATTAATTAAAAATATTATCAAAGTAATGAAATATATAATCAATGAAGACCAATTAGACAGAATTAAAAAAGGGATATTGAAAATACCTTATGTGTCAGTTGGTAACGATTGGGATTTACTACAAAAATATATAGACAAAAAAGGTAATCCTCCTTACATTTTAGTTGGTAATATAGTTTTGTCGGGAAGAGAAGACATTACTTCTTTGGGTTCATTATTCGGCGTTGAGGGTGATTTGAAAATGAATGGAACTTCAGTTGAAACTTTGGGAAATTTAGTTTTTGTGACTGGTTATTTGAAGTGTAATAACACTCCACTTGAGTCTTTGGGAAAGTTAACGAGTGTAAACTCTATTGATGCGGATAATACTCAACTTAATTCCTTGGGTAATCTAACTTCAGTGAAAGGGTTTATTTCCCTGAAAAATACATGGATTAGATTAGGTAGTAAACGTATCTCTCAAGAGGTAGGTTTACCAAATGATTACAGAGTTTATGTTGATTGATAAATTATTTATCTACCCCTAACTCCAATTCTTTCACCCGTTCTGAATTTTAAATATTGGAAGTAATTAAACAATAAATAATTTACTTCATATCCATATTTAATATTCGGACTATAGTCTATGTAAAACTGATACCTTTCATTTGTACTCAAGGTAATATATCTGTAATTCCACTCAGTAACAAAAAATCTATTAAATGTTTCCAAATATTCTAAACTATAGAACCCAACAGGTCTGGCATTACCTATCATCCATGTGTTGAACATGGGGTCAATAATTCTAACTTCATATTGTAAACTGTCATTCTTTATTGTGAGTGTGTCTTGAGAAAAAGAAACTAATGATGTAATCATGAAAAAAAAGAATAATAGATATTTCATAACTGAGATTTTTATTTAGAGTTTATTATGTCATTGTCTGTACCACAATTGGGGCAGATTGGTTTAGATTTTTTACCTTTATGGATTGTTTGAGTAAACTTTTTTTTACAATTCACACACTTAATCCACTTATCTCCCGTCTCTTTCGTTTTTTTATCGTCTTGGGTTTCTTCAGGCAACAAACCCATTACTTTTTTTATTCTTGATATTTCGTCTTGTGTTTTCATAATGATTAAATATAAATGTCACCTCCTACTTTAACTGTATTGTATATTTCTAAGTACACCTCATTGTAAGGTTTTGTTTTTGCATGATTAGAAAGACTACTTTTTCTCAAATCCAAATCTCCTTTTACGAATCTTAAAGAACCTAAAGAAAGTATCTTAGAGCTATATAAGTCCAAAAAACCATGAACCTCTAATAAATTACCTAAAGTTTTCATTTTACAATTGGTCGCTATCAGGTCACCATACACAAATCTCAAGTTTCCTAATGATAAAACACTAGCAGGATTCAGTTCCACTTTTCCTACCAAAGCATATGGTGGGTTACCCTTTTTTTCTAAATAACTTTGTAAAAAGTCCCAATCATTGTTTACCGCAATGAATGGAATTTTCAATATATTTTCTTTCAAACCCTCGTTCTGACTCTCAGATATAATATATTTCATAAATAATAAATAGTTGTCACAATAAAGTTTTATGTTTGCAGTCTATTTATATTTCGAAACAAAACTATAACATTATTAAATGAAAAAACTTATATTATTTTTGTTGTTATCGATTACAATATCATCGTGCATCGTTGTTGTCCCACAATCGAACTTAAGGAGACACATCAAACAAAGTAAATTGTCAAGCAGAGGAAGAGGAAGTTGCGTACTTGTTCCATTCCCTGAGAATAAAAGATTCAACAAAGTCAAAGTTTGGAAAAAACAATATAGGTAATCATTTACCTAATTTGTATTTGATGACCACGTAAGCTAGTTTAACTAG
>JACCDW010308431.1_pt1 | contig 11010 bp, 11 predicted proteins | sample 7449781 | NCBI WGS metagenome assembly JACCDW01 (sample SAMN15323449, study PRJNA562643) | freshwater metagenome | isolation source: river surface water | place: USA:Blue River Watershed | collected 2017-08-18
ACCTGCCCAGTCACTGGCTGAGCAGAGCGGTAATTATCTCGCTATAGCTCACGCCACTTGCAGCCCACATCTTTGGGAAGACCGATGTTGCGGTAAATCCAGGCATTGTGTTGAGCTCATTGATAATAATCTCACCACTTGGAGTAAGGAAGAAATCAACTCGGGCGAGACCGCGGCAATCCAAGGCCTTAAATGCCTCGATCGCTTGGCGTTGAATCTCCTGCGCGATTGCGCCATCAATCTGCGCTGGAAGTTCAATTGAGGTAGCGCCATCAAGGTACTTTGCTTCAAAGTCATAGAACTCAAACTTTGCATCAATCACAATCTTGCCTACTACTGAAGCTTTTGCTTCACCACCAATTTCCAAAACTGCGCACTCAATCTCTGAACCAATCACAGCATTCTCAATCATTACCTTGCTATCGAAGGTGAGCGCATCGTTGATTGCTGCTGCGAGTTCGCCTTCACTCTTAACTTTATGCGTGCCTCGACTGGAACCACCTCTCGCGGGCTTAACAAAGACCGGATATGAGAGCGAGTTGGCCTCGCGAGTAACGCCCGAGCTATCTGCGTGCCATTGATCCAATGAGATAGTAAATCCAGGTGCAACTTTTATGCCATGGGATGCAAATATCGGCTTGGCAAATGACTTATCCATCGCCACCGCTGAAGCTAGGACACCTGAACCAACGTATGGAATATCTGCAATCTCCAACATTCCTTGAATGGTTCCATCTTCACCATAAGGTCCATGGAGGACGGGAAAGACGATATCGATATTGAGTGGCGCTCCTCCGACTGAGAAGCCAGCTATATCCGCGACAATTGCTGGCGCATCCTCCGGAACGACTGGAAGAACGCCATCAACAATTCGAAGCGGGAAATCTTCCGGTAGATGAACCCATCGCCCACTCTTGGTGATACCAATGAGAATCGGTTGGAATTTAGTGCGGTCTATCGCTGTGACGATTCCGCCGGCAGAGATACAAGAAATCTCATGTTCGCTACTACGACCACCGCAGAGAATTGCTACCCGCTTCATCGAATGAAATTCTCCGCCTTCGTCGTAATCTCCATCAATCGCTGGAGCGCCTGCTCAGGGGTGAGCGACCCATTAACAATATCGGCTACTGATTCGATTACCGGTACTTCAACCCCTACGCGATGAGCAATTTCCACCACCGCGCCTGCGGATGCGACGCCTTCAACTGTCTTTGCTACTTGTTGGCGAGTAATTTCTAGCGAACCGGTTCGGCCTAACACCTCACCGAAGGTGCGGTTGCGAGAAAGTGGCGAACCACAGCTTGCAACAAGGTCACCCATGCCGGCGAGGCCAGCTGCCGTCAAAGGATCAGAGCCATGTGCAGCGCAGAGCCGCGCCACCTCATTGAGACCGCGGGTAATAAGCATCGCCTGTGTGTTTTCACCGAAACCCATACCGATTGAGATACCGACCGAGAGCGCAATCACCGATTTAATCGCGCCCGATAGTTCGCACCCCATAACATCGGTTGAGGTATAGGTGCGATAGTAGGGAGTACGGAAGAGTTCGCGGATGAAATCTGCCAGCTCCTGTTGCGCCGCGGCTGCAACGGCACCCGCTGGCTGACGTAGAACGAGTTCGTCGGCGAGATTTGGTCCAGTGATGACGCCAACCTTGCTTACTGGCCACATCTCTTCAATGATCTCAGTCATGCGCATCTGCGTGCTGATTTCAATTCCCTTTAAGGTGCTCACAACAGTTGCGTTCGGGTCGACAAGCGACTTCCACTCAGCCAACATGGGGCGTAGTTGTTGGGCAGGAATAGCTAAAACATAGATAGAGCTGTGGGCGAATGCGGCTTTGATATCAGAGGTTGCTCTTAGCGCTTGAGGAAGTACATGGCCGGAGAGGTATTTTCCATTTGTATGAGCGGTGTTGATTTCAGTAACAACATCATCGTTGCGCCCCCATAACAAGACATCGTTTCCAGCATCATGGAGCACTTGAGCCATTGTTGAACCCCAAGCTCCTGCGCCAAAGACGGTAACTCGTTGGGCCATCACTTAGCCCTCTTCTTCTTGAAATTTCCGGTGCGTGGAAGATTTGAATTATGTGGATCGAAGATAACGGGGGTTCGCTTCTCGCCGCGAATCTCCTCCAACATCACAGTGATCGCGCGCATAATTTCAGCCGTTGCTTCAATGAGCGCTTGTGGATCTTCATGTCGCCCCTTCCAGGCAGAGAGATCAACCGGCTTACCCACACGCATCTCAATCGTCTTTCGCGGGAATAGATAAATGCGATTGGTATAACGAGGAAGAATCTTCTGAGACCCCCATTGGGCAATTGGAATAACAGGTGTATCGGTAGCTAAGGCGAGTCGAGCACAACCGGTCTTTGCAATCATCGGCCATAGGTCGTCATCGCGCGTGAGCGTTCCCTCAGGATAAACACCAAGGAGGTGGCCTTTCTCTAAGAGAATCTTTGCGTGATCAACCGCTTTTCTGGCATCACTGCTCTCACGTTCAACTGGAATCTGCCCGGCAGCCAAGATGATCTTTCCAATAACTGGAACTTTAAAGACCCCAGATTTACCGAGATATCGCGGCGCGCGGCCATTGGTATAGAGCAGATCGGTAAGAACTAAGACATCGGCATACGAGATGTGATTGGAAGCGATAATTGCCCGACCGCTCTTAGGTATGTTCTCAACTCCCCGCCAATCTCTCTTCATGATGAGACGGAAGATTGGAATGATTATCGAGGTCCAGAATTTAAAGGTTCGATTGGTACCCAATGGATAGCCACTGGGTGGGTCATAGGAGACCTTAAATTCCGCCATGCGGCAATTCTATGCGGGGAAATGAGAAATGGAGCCGGCTTTCGCCGACTCCATTTCCTTAAGGTTTCTAACAGTTGGAGAGAGAATTACTTCTTCTTCGCCGCCTTCTTAACTACCTTCTTAGCTGCTGGCTTCTTCTTAGCTGGAGCCTTCTTAGCAACCTTCTTAGCTGCTGCCTTCTTAGCAGGCTTCTTCGCTGCTGCCTTCTTCGCTGCTGGCTTTGCTGCCGCCTTAGCAACTGGCTTTACCTCTGGCTTTGGCGCTGGACCGAGCTTGCGATCGCCAGCGATAACTTCCTTAAGCGCCTTTGCAGGGAGGAAGCGAGCCTTCTTTGAAGCCTTGATCTTGATGGTCTCGCCGGTGAATGGGTTGCGTCCCATACGTGCCTTGCGATCAACCTTCTTGAACTTACCGAAGTCATTGATCATGACATCGTTACCTGCTGCCATGTTACGAACGATTGTGTCGAAAACGATATCTACAGCGTGAGCTGCTTCCTTCTTGCTGCCGTTGAAGTGTGGGGCCAACGCAGCGATGAACTGGGCCTTATTCATTGATTTCCCCTAAGTTTTACGCGTAAATAATTAAGCATTTGCTTAACTGCACAAAACTTAAACCTATTGAAGGGGTGAGAGTGTTATTGCGTTGCGCGTGTCGCAATAATTTATTTTCCATTTTTCCCACTATTTACGCGTAAAAAACTCTCATTCTTACCTTGAGGGTTTTACATACATCCCTAACCCCGCCAAAAAAATCAGCGATTTACGCTCACTTTAGCTACGGATAGGAAGAGTTGTTGGCTTGAGCGGTGTGCGAGTTGCCTCAAAAGCGTTAATTGACGCCTCTTGGGCGAGGGTAAGTCCGATGTCATCGAGCCCCTCCATCAAACGCCAACGTGTGTAATCATCAAGTTCGAAGTTGAGTTTGGTATCTCCATAAGAGACGGTACGAGAATCGAGATCTACGGTAATGGCGGTAGTTGGCTCTGCCTCAATCTTCGCCCAGAGCTTCTCAATTTCCTCCTGCGGAATAATCACCGTCAATAGCCCACCCTTGAGTGAATTGCCACGGAAGATGTCAGCGAAGCGACTTGAGATTACTGCCTTAAAGCCATAATTCTGTAGCGCCCAGACGGCGTGCTCGCGAGAGGAGCCAGTTCCAAAGTCGGGACCGGCAACAAGAACTGTTCCACCCTTATAAGCCCCTTGATTCAGAACGAACTCTGGATCATTGCGCCAAGCGGAGAAGAGGCCATCTTCAAAACCGCTACGAGTTACTCGCTTGAGATATACAGCAGGAATGATCTGGTCGGTATCGACATTTGAACGACGAAGCGGCACACCTGTACCTGTATGCGAAATAAACTTCTCCATTTTTTCTCTTCCTCTCTTACAAATCTGCCGGTGATGACAAGGTGCCGCGAAGCGCAGTTGCTGCAGCGACCTGAGGGCTTACTAAGTGGGTACGACCGCCCTTACCTTGGCGACCTTCGAAGTTTCGGTTAGATGTCGAAGCTGATCGCTCGCCCACTGCGAGTTGATCTGGATTCATGCCTAGACACATCGAGCAGCCAGCATTACGCCACTCTGCTCCAGCTTCGATAAAGACTTGATCGAGCCCTTCACTCATCGCCTGCTGACGCACGCGCTCTGATCCAGGTACTACCAACATACGAAGAGTTGAAGCGATCTTCTTGCCTTTGACAATATCGGCAGCTGCTCGCAAATCCTCAATTCGACCATTGGTGCAAGAGCCCAAGAAAACAGTGTCAATCTTTATCTCTTTCAGTGGAGTGCCAGCGGTAAGCCCCATATATTCAAGGGCGTTCTTAGCTGCAACTTGATCGACCTCACTTGCAAAGTCTGATGGGCTTGGAACCTTTGCGCTGAGTGGAAGTCCCTGACCGGGATTTGTTCCCCAGGTAACGAACGGTTCGAGCGAATCACCATCGATCTCGACCTCAGCATCGAACTTTGCATCGCTGTCGGTAAAGAGTGTCTTCCAGTATGCAACTGCCGCATCGAAATCTTCTGGTGCATGTGGCTTACCCTTGATGTATTCAAAGGTCTTCTCATCGGGTGCAATCAATCCGGCACGAGCGCCCGCTTCGATCGACATATTGCAGACTGTCATGCGACCTTCCATCGAAAGGTTGCGAATAGCCTCACCACGGTATTCGATGATGTAGCCCTGTCCCCCACCTGTACCAATCTTGGCGATGATGGCCAAGATGATGTCTTTCGCGGTAACACCAGGCTTTAACTTTCCATTGACGTTAATCGCCATCGTCTTTGGGCGACGAGAAGAGAGAGTCTGCGTTGCAAGAACATGCTCAACTTCAGAGGTACCGATACCGAATGCAATCGCACCAAATGCGCCGTGTGTTGATGTATGTGAGTCACCACAAACGATGGTCATACCTGGCTGCGTAACGCCGAGCTGAGGGCCAACAACGTGAACGACGCCTTGATCGACATCGCCCAATGAGTGGAGGCGCACACCAAACTCTTTACAGTTGTTGCGAAGCGTATCTACCTGCAACTTTGATACTGGATCGGCAATCGGCTTTAAGATATCGAGCGTAGGAACGTTGTGATCTTCAGTAGCGATAGTGAGGTCTGGACGGCGAACTTTGCGACCGGTAAGACGGAGACCATCAAATGCCTGCGGACTCGTTACTTCATGGATGAGATGGAGATCGATATAGAGCAGATCGGGCTCACCTTCAGCTGAGCGCACCACATGCTCTGCCCAAATCTTCTCTGCCAGCGTCTTACCCATCATTACCTCCATCGAATTCACGGTGATATCTCTTCCAATTGTCATCTCAACTAGTGGGATGCTAATATCACTTCATGGACAAGAAGAATAGCGGAGTTGGCGTTTTAGATAAAGCCGTGGCGATTCTAGGCACGCTCGAATCTGGACCACACTCGCTGGCAGAGCTGGTAGCTGTGACCGGAATCGCCCGCCCTACCGCCCATCGCCTCGCCGTTGCCCTCGAACATCATCGCCTCGTTGCCCGCGATCTCAATGGGCGTTTCGTTCTCGGTCCCCGCTCCGCTGAACTCGCTCTCGCCGCCGGCGAAGATCGACTAATTGCAGCTGCCGGACCAGCTCTCGCTGCCCTGCGCGATGCCACTGGTGAATCTGCTCAGCTATATAAGCGACAAGGCGATGTTCGCCTCTGCGTCGCAGTCGCGGAACGTCTATCAGGTCTTCGTGACTCCGTCCCAGTAGGCGCTGCCCTAACTATGCAAGCGGGCTCTGCTGCACAGATTTTGATGGCGTGGGAAGATTCAGAGAAGATCCATCGAGTTCTTAAGTCAGCGCGCTACACCGCGGCACATCTAGCTGCAGATCGTCGCCGAGGTTGGGCACAATCTGTAGGAGAGCGCGAAGCGGGAGTTGCATCAGTCTCTGCACCGGTTCGTGGTCCTAATGGGAAAGTTATAGCCGCAGTCTCTATCTCAGGGCCTATTGAGCGCCTCGGTCGCCAACCAGGGCGAATTCACGCTGCAGCTGTTGTTGCTACCGCAGAGCGTTTAACTGAACATTTAAAGCAGAGTAAATAGGCAATAAACTCTGCCAATGCGTCAGAGGATTTGGTTTGCTCTCCTAACCCTCGTTGCAACCTTGTTGGTGGGTTTAATCCCCCAGGCAAGCGCGGTCGACGGCGATAACGCCGCGGTCGATAGATACGGTGAATTCAATGGCACCGCATATGCCGCTTCAACAAACCGCGTAATTCAAAACGGGAGCTTCACTATCGAATCGTGGGTGCGGCCAAATAACTTTACCGGCACCGACAATTTCTCCATGATCGCCGGGCAGGGACAGAACGGAGGCGGCTGCTTCGATCGACGCCTCTTCTTCGGCCTTCATAAATCGGGCACAACAGACAAATATCAAATACATGCAGGAATTGGTTATTGCAATTCTGGTGATTTAAATATATTGACTACTCAATTGGTGGATGCAAATACCTGGAGCCATATCGCCCTTACTGTAGACAAGATAAATAGCACACAGATAAGCATCGCCATTTACTTAAACGGTACTTCAATCAGTACCGGTACTTATCGGTTTTACGACATTGCTGATGATCTCTTTACTATTGGAGCGACTGATCTACCGAATCGAACACATTTCTTCTATGGACGTATTGATCAGGTAAAGGTCTGGAACGGTGCGCTGAGTCAGAGTGAAGTTCAGGAGAGTAGAGGCTTGCTCGGTACAAGTAGCTCCATCAATGAGACTCTGATCGCCGTCTATGATTTCAACGAATCCGCGGCAAACACCACGCTCAATGATCGCTCTGCTAACTCTCCGAATGAGAGCTTAGCGGCAACGAATCTCACTATTACAAATAAGACTATTCCGACCTTGGGTTGGATAGACGACAGCAAGGTCTATGGCACTGGAAGCTATACCGTCTCTCCCCCAAGTGTGACTAACGCTGTTCCCGGTACCTTTACCTATACCTCGTCGAATCCATCGGTTATCTCAATTTCAGGGAATACATTTACGACCGGCAATGTGGGAAGGTCGGAGGTAACAGCGCGATTTAACCCGACGGATTACAACTCTTACAGCTGGAAGACCATCACAATTTACGTTGATGTTACTCGCGCCAGTCAAACAATTACCTTAAATTCTCTGGGCACGACTTCTAAGAGTTACCCATACTCGCAACAGTTGAGCATGAGCTCTAGCGGAGGCAGTGGTACTGGTGCGATTACCTATCAGATTTCCTCAGGAGGAAGTGCTTCCGGGTGCTCGCTATCCAATAGCAGCTCGACCGCGACGCTCACTGCAACATCATCTGGTACCTGTCGTATAACTGCCCGAATCGCTCAAGATGCCAACTACTCCGAAGCCACCAGCAGTTATCTCGCCTTCACCTTCAATAAAGCAGCCCAATCGGCGCTCTCCATTAGCGCAGTTAGTGGCACCTATGGCACCAACATCCGCCTAGTAACTTCAGGTGGCTCTGGCAGTGGTGCAATCACCTATGCGATCTCCCCTGGCGGTAGCGCCACCGGTTGTCAGATTATCAATGGTGATTCGCTGACCTCTACCTCATATGGAAGTTGCAAAGTTATCGCCACCAAGGCGACCGATATCAATTACTTAGTCGAATCCTCTTCTGAGCGGAGTATCGATATCGCAATCGGCAGCTCGACAACCTCGATGGAGTTGGCACCTGGTCCGCTCTACTTTCGGCAAGTAAAAGTACTTACCGTTACTACAAACGTCGCTGGCAGGGTTACCTTTAAAGCCAACGGAAAGATTATCCCTGGCTGCAAGAGCCTCCTAGTCACATCAGTTACCGCGCTGGCGAAGAGCTGTTCATATAAACCCGCCACCCGCGGATGGGTTTCGTTGAGCGTTGCCCTCAACCCTTCAGATACTTCATTTCTACCAAGTTCAACAACGCTCCAGGGCCTCTATATCTACCAGCGAAGCAATCGCCGCTAAATATCCGAGAGATCGCTTCCGATTCCAAGTTCGCGGATTACACGAGCGATCATTGGAAAGCCAAAACCTTTTCGCTGCAGTAGCGATTGGATTCGTCGAATCTGCACCTCTGGCTCTAGCCGCGACATCGTTGAGTACTTCTTCATCGCAAGCTGAAAGGCGGATTGGTACTCGGCATCGTCATCGATGGAATCAAGGGCATGGTTGATCTCTTCCTGAGTAACGCCCTTCTGCCGTAGCTCCGTTGCGATTACCCGCTTTGAGATCTTCTTATGGTTATGGCGCGATGTAGCCCAAGCAAGTGCGAACTCTTGATCATTAACGAGGCCAGCCTCTTGAAGCCGGAAGATAGTCGCCGCTGCAACCTGATCTTCAACGCCCCGGGTTTTGAGATGAGCGAGGAGCTCGCCCTTACTTTTCGCTCTAGCAACGAGCGCATTGAGCGCTATCGCATAAGCTACTTCGTAAGGGTCTGAGCCCTCGCCTCTCTCAACCTTTGCGTACTGGAGAGAAATTAGAAATCAACCTCTGCAGTAGCTTCATCGATCTCAGCGATGAGCGCTGCATCGACCTCGACTGGAACGAAGCTGGCGCGAATCTTCGACTCGATATCGTTGGCGAGATCTGGGTTGTCGAGGAGGAAGTTACGTGAATTCTCCTTACCCTGACCGAGTTGATCACCTTCATAGGTGTACCAAGCGCCTGACTTCTTCACGATGCCGAGATCAACGCCCATATCGAGGAGCGATCCTTCACGTGAGATACCGGTTCCGTAGATGATGTCGAACTCTGCCTGCTTAAATGGTGGCGCCATCTTGTTCTTGACCACCTTGACGCGGGTACGGTTACCGACAGACTCTTGTCCATCCTTCAAAGTTTCAATGCGACGGATATCGAGGCGAACTGATGCGTAGAACTTGAGCGCCTTTCCACCGGTCGTTGTCTCAGGGGATCCAAAGAAGACGCCGATCTTGTCGCGCAGCTGGTTGATAAAGATTGCTGTTGTCTTTGATTGGTGGAGCGCACCGGTGATCTTGCGGAGCGCCTGAGACATCAAACGCGCCTGGAGACCCATATGGGAATCGCCCATCTCGCCCTCGATCTCAGCGCGAGGAACGAGCGCTGCAACTGAGTCGACGACTACGAGGTCGAGCGCACCAGAGCGGACCAACATATCCATGATCTCAAGGGCTTGCTCGCCGGTATCTGGCTGTGAGACGAGAAGTGCATCGATATCGACACCGAGCTTCTTTGCATACTCAGCATCGAATGCATGCTCAGCATCGATAAAGGCGCAGATGCCACCGTTCTTCTGTGCCGATGCGATTGCATGGAGGGTAAGCGTTGTCTTACCGGAAGATTCTGGTCCGTAGATCTCTACGATTCGGCCACGTGGAAGGCCGCCGATGCCGAGCGCCATATCGAGAGCGACTGATCCAGTTGGGATTACCTCGATAACTTGGGCTTGCTTATCTGACATCTTGATAACTGCACCCTTACCAAACTGACGTTCGATCTGGGCGAGCGCGGTGTCGAGCGCCTTATGGCGATCGGATGTTGCTTTTTCATCGGCTTTATTTGGCTTCTCAGCTGCCATGAGCATTTCTCCTTTTTAATCGAACGTTGAGGGCTTATCCCCCACCGTTTGGTGGCCCAGAAGGTACGGAATTCATCGACGACGGCCCTTCGCGTTATAGAGACGCTGTGGGCGGAGGGTTCGAGTCCGCTCTGGTTGTGCATTACCCCGTTGTGGAGCAATGGCTAAAGGGTAGTCGAACATCTGTTCGAATACCACTCTAACCCGATTTAGACACGCTGGAGAGATTAACCGCCACCCCTGACAAGTCGGTGGGCCATACTCACGCCCATGTTGATCCTCCTTCCCCCCTCAGAGAAGAAGGTTGAGACCACCCATCCAAGCGCTGCGATCAACGTCTATAGCGGAGTCCTCTACCAGGCCTTGGATTGGCAGAGCCTCTCCCCAGCAGCCAAGAAGCGCGGTGAGAGCGCAATCGCAATAGTGAGCGCCAAGTACGGACTGGTGCGCCCTGGTACAAAGATTGAGAGCTACAAGGCGAAGATCGATAACAAGGCGATGGCGCCAATCGTCGACCAGGCGCTAGCCGGTATAAAGACGCGGCTCATTATCGATTGTCGATCGTCAACCTATAAGACGGTCTGGCGTGCGCCAGCTGAGATCACAGTCGAGATTAAGGTTTCAACAGTGGTCGAGGGCGTTCGCACTGTCGTTACCCATATGTCGAAGAAGACGCGAGGCGAGATTACTCGTTGGCTGTTGCAATCACGTTCGATGGTGAAGACTCCCGAGGATCTCTATGCCATCGTCTCAGAGAAGTATCCCTGTGCACTAACGCCTAGCGACGGCGTAGCTCCATGGGTTTTGGAAGTTATCGCTGTTTAGCGGTTTCGATCGGACACTGCTTGCAGACTGCTCGCCAAATTACATCGGCCTCAATGCCATCTTTGAGAGCTTCATTGACTGTCTTACTTCCCAGCTCGCTAATCGCAATATCTTGCGAGAACGAGGGCGCCCACTCTTCACCAAAGGAGAGCAGGAACCGTTCGCGCAGATCCGAGATTCTCATCGACTGAGAAGTTAGAAGAGAGTATCGGTTGCTAGATGCGCCGCCTGTTCGCGAGATTGCTCTGGCGTGATTGGCTGGAGCGCTTGACCTAGAAGCCA
>JACCDW010749924.1_pt1 | contig 11008 bp, 1 predicted proteins | sample 7449781 | NCBI WGS metagenome assembly JACCDW01 (sample SAMN15323449, study PRJNA562643) | freshwater metagenome | isolation source: river surface water | place: USA:Blue River Watershed | collected 2017-08-18
CCCGCGAATGGTATTGGACACCCCAAGATTGGGAAGCGGTTGCTTCACTGATGTTGAAATAATATTGATGATGCGCCCAAACCCTGCTGCTTTCATGCCAGGAACCAATGCTTGCATCAAAATGTGATTGCAAACCAAGTGCTGATTGAACGCGGCTAGAAATTCTTCAATCGCTGCATCTACAATTGGCCCACTCTTAGGCCCACCCGTGTTATTGACGAGCACATGGATTTCTCCATTTGATTGGACAAAGTTGTCGATCGCAATTTTGAGACCCGAAGGATTTGTAAAATCGGAAACAAAATAATGATGGATCTGTCCTCTAGAAATGTCAAGAGTTGCTAGTGATTCTTGCAAACGTTCTTCGTTTCTTGCGGTTAGTACAACAGAAAATCCGTCGTTGGCAAGTTGTTGGGCAATGGCCAAACCAATACCTTGGGTAGAACCGCAAACGAGAGCGCGGAGTGGAAAGTTGGGTGTTTTCATTGTGGTAAAATTAATAATTGCCGACAGACAATTTCAATTGATAATGAGGCTTTTTTGTTTTTTAAATTTTTAACAATATATTTGCGAGTCTAAAAATCATTATCATGGGTAAAATTACTACACTAAAACCATTTCGATTTATCGCTTCTGTTCTTGCGGTGCTCACTTTGATGGTTTCCAACTTGCAAGCTCAGGTCGCTGTGACTGCAACTGCCGGAACCGCCACTGGAACCTACACCACAGTAAGCGCTGCGTTTGCCGCAATCAATGCCGGAACGCACCAAGGCGTGATCAACATCACGATTTCTGCCAACACCACAGAGCCCGCAGCTGTTGTTGCATTGCTCGGAAGTGGCGCTCCATCCAACTACACCTCGGTGACCATCAAGCCGTCTGGTAACGTAACTGTCAACTCAGCTGCTACGCCAACTACCAACCGTGGCCTAATAGAATTGAATGGTGCAGACAACGTAACCATCGATGGTGATGACCCTGCAACAGCGGGTGTGCGCAACCTTACTTTTCAGGTAGCAACTTCCACATCAACTACTATTATTACGGCAGTTATTAGAATTTCATCTTCAAATACATTAGGAACTGGCGGAGCTAATAACAATACTGTTAAAAATTGTGTGATTATCGGTTCAAGATCGAGTGGTGTTCAAACAACCATGAGTTACGGTATCAACGCCTCCAACTATTCCACTACAAGTTTAGCTACCGGTGCTTACGGTAACCTTAACACAACCATTGACAACAACGAAATTCGTCGTTGTTACCGTGCTGTTCACCTTAATGGTGCCCTAACCACTACTCCAAATACAGGGGTGTATGTAACCAATAACATTATCGGTTCTGCAACGTTAGCAGACAACGTAGGTCAGTGCGGTATTTTTGTTTCTTACTCGAATATTACAGGAGGAACCACTACTTCATTAATTGAAGGAAACGACATTCGTTGTGGTGATGTGAGCCCAACTGGCGCAGGATTTTCCAGTACGGTTTCAGGAATCGATATTGGTACAATTAACTCTGGTATTCGCGTATTGCGCAACAACATTCACGATGTAATCCAACCAATCACATTTGGATACGGGGCTAACGGAATCAACATATCTGGCGCTGCTCAATGCGATAACTTTTTGATCGCCAACAACATGATCAACAATATTGTTGCCTCTAAATACACAACTATTTTAACAAGCTCATTCGTTGCCAATGGTATTCGTTTTTCTGGAGGTGCTACGAATGCGCGTGTTATCAATAACACTATTGTTGTAAGTGCACCTGTAAATGGAACTGTTGCTAACTATGTTCAGCATGGTATTTATTGCGTTACCACTATGACTTTCGCTCAGTTGTTAAATAACATCGTTGTCAATAATGGTGTAGGAGCGGGTTCTTATGCGATTTATTCTGGAGCGGTTGCAAACATTTCCACAGCTACTGTAAATAACAATAACTACTGGACGCCTTCTGGTATCATTGGTTACTATAACGGATCTAACCAAAATACCCTTGCCAACTGGCAGACTGCAACAGGTAAAGATGCCAACACGTTTAACGTAGCACCAAACTTTGTAAGTGCCAATGACCTTCACATTACTACGGCTCCAACTCCTTTGGAATCAGCAGGAGCGTCAGTAACTGTAACAACAGTTGCCAATGATTACGACAACCAAGTACGTCCGGGCCCAGTTGGTTCTGTGAACGGAGGTGCTACTAACCCTGATATCGGTGCTGACGAATTCGATGCGACGCCAATTTTTGCGCCTTCAATCACATTAGGATCAATCACTCCAATTAACTGTACAACGGCTTCATCACACCCTGTTTCAGTTACTGCAACTCCTGGGTCTGGCACAATGACCAGTGTCGTATTAAATTACGCGTTCAATGGTGTAGCTCAAACGCCTATCACCATGACCAACACATCTGGGTCAACATACGAAGCAACCATTCCTGCTGCCACTCCAGTAAACGCTACAGTTACGTGGGGTATTGTAGCAACAAACAGTTTCGCTTTAAACACACCTTACACAGGTGCTCCATACCAAGACCAAAGTTTATTGGGTGTTACAGCTGTGGCAAACAACTCATTGTCGCCAGTTTGTGCGGGAAGCCCTTCTAACTTGTCAGTTATTCTATCTGGTTTAGCTGCTCCAAACTATACTTTGCCTGTTGTAACAGTTCCTTTAGCTGACGAAGATTTAGGTACAGTGGTTATCTCACAAGGCGGTGTTGACATCATCAACAATGTATCTGTAATCAACAGTTTAAACGGTACAATTGGTACGGCAACAGGTACGGCGGGTAGCTATAGTAACTTTACTGCTTTTGGTCCTTACACACTCAATGCTGGCCAGACCTACAACTTCTCTCTCTCTAGTTTAACTACAGGTACCGCATATCTAAATCATATGCGCATCTACATTGACTTGAACCGCAACGGCTCATTTGCCGATGCAGGTGAGTGTATGTATTTTCCGGCAGCAAATGTTAGTGGCGCCCACACCGAAACAGGTTCATTTACCATTCCTGCTTCTGCTTTCAATGGCCTCACTCGCATGCGTGTCTTCTGTTATGAAGGAGCACCTGCAGCTGCTTATATCAACACTTTTGGTTATGGTGAGTTCGAAGACTACATGATCAACATGGTTTCAACGAACAGTGGTGGTGGTTTTGTACCTGCTATTACTTCGGCTTCATGGTCTGATGGTACTACAACCCTTGGTACCGGGAACCCTTACACGATCAACCCAACTTCAACAGCCACTTATACTGCTACCGTTACCGCAGCAGGTTGTACAGTAGTTTCTTCACCTACGACGGTTACCGCTTTGGTATTGCCATCTTCGGTAACAGCTACCAATAGCTCTCAGTGTGGTTCTGCCGTTCCAACGGCATCTGTTGCTTCTACTGCGGGTACTTCAGGTACGGGCTCTTTCTATTGGTATAGCGCTGCTACTGGAGGGACAACCCTTCAGTCACCGCCACTAACACCTATCCCAGCTACTTCTTGTACCTATACTTTCAACCTTTTTGACTCTTTCGGCGATGGTTGGAATGGTGCAACCATGCAAGTATTGAATGGCGCTACTGTTGTAGCTACAATCGGTGGTACATTCACCACTGGTACGAACGCAACACAAACAGTTACGCTACAGTCAGGAACAACCTATACTTTATTCTGGAATGCCGCAGGTGCTTATCCTGAAGAAGTTGGTGTTACTGTTTTGAACCCTGCAGGGGCAACCATCTACACTATGGCGCCTGCATTTCCGAACCCTAACGTGAATACAACGCTCACCACCATTATTGCAGATTGTTCGACTGCCCCACCAAGTGGATTTACCACAGGTGTTGGTTACACCACATTCCAAACTGCGGTGGCTGCTACTACAACATTCTATGTATCGGAATTGGGAACAAACGGTTGTTACAGTACACCAACACCAGTTGTAGTTACTGTATCTAACCCAGATCCTATTTCATTCTCTGCTGGTGCTACACCATCAATTTGTCTTGGAGCAACTTTCAACACCACTGCATCTTCTGTGAATACTGCTTATGCTTACTCTTATGCATTATCTAGCTACACAGGTTCTGGATTGTCAGCAGGTGTAACAGGTGCATCGGTTTCTACTACACCAACAACAGCTGGTGTCTATACTTTTACAGTAACAGGAACAGATGGTATTTGTACGGCTGTTACTCCTATGCCTTTGACAGTTAATGCCCTTCCCGTCGTAACAAGCGCTACGGCAACACCAACTACGGCATGTCACAATGCAGTGGTTGATTTAGCTGCCTCAAGTATTGTTTCTGGTCCGCAGACATTGCCATCTGGATATTGTACAACTAACAACTCAGGTGGTACGGGTTCATTAATGAACAATGTTGTATTTGGTTCTATTAGCAACAACACTGCGGCATCAAACCCAACTGCAGCTCCTTATTACTCGAACTACACGTTAACTACAAACGTACAGCCTGGCAACACTTATCCTTTGAGTGTGACAATCCAGCCTGCAGGAACTTACACAGGAGCAATTATTTCGGTATGGATTGACTACAACCGAGATGGTACGCTTGCTGCTACTGAATGGCAACAAGTTGCTGTCAATGCTCCGGGTGGAACAACGGCTACTATTAACGTGAATGTTCCTGCATCAGCACAAATGGGTCTCACTAAAATGCGTATCCGTACGCGTGGTGCGGGCAACCCGAATGGGGCAGGAGATGCCTGTTCTTCCATGGGTTCTGGTGAAACAGAAGACTACTTGGTAAACATTCAAAGTCAGCCAGCTATTCCTTACTCTTACACTTGGAACTCGACACCTGTTGTCAATACAATGTTGGGTACTACAGTTGTATCCAACACAACTGCTGCGCCAACAACTCAGACTTGGACGGTTACAGCAACAGAAGCTGCTACAGGTTGTAGTAACACCATGACCACAGCGCCTGTTACTATTCAGCCAGCATTCTTGGCACCGACCACAACAGCAAGTACGCATTGTGGTAACCAAGTTCCAACAGCTAGTGCAGCTGATCCGAACGGCTTTACTACACCAAACTTTAATTGGTATGCAGCTGCAACTTTAGGCACAGCGCTTCAGTCAAGCACAGCCAATACTTTTGGTTCGGTGATTGGTACTACAACTACGTTATACGTTACGACTACAAACCCAGCAACTGGTTGTCAATCAGATGCAACGCCAGTAGTTGTCACTGTAGCTGCACCGCCAGCGTTAACTTTAAGTTCTGCTACCCTCACTACTTGTGACGGCGTTGCTTCACCAACACTTACTGTAACTGGCCCTGCTTACGATGCATTCAGCTGGTCACCAGCTACCGGAGTATCTGGAAATGCAACAGCGGGTTATACGTTTACCGCTTCAGCTGGTACAACGTATACCCTTACTGCTTCTCAAACAACAGGAACGCTTTGTGTCAACAACGCAACTATGGCGCTCACAGTCAATCCTAATCCATTGATTACATCTGCTACAGCTGGACCTCTTTCAGTTTGTAACACGGGTACTGTGAACTTAGCTGCATCGAGTATCGTTTCTGGACCTCAAACTGAGCCAACTGGTTATTGTACCAGCAGTGCAAACTCAACCTTCGACGAAGAGATATTAAATGTAACATTAGGAACATTGAATAATACCTCGAATTGTGCAGTGGCTGCTACTGGCCCAGGTTCAATTTTGAATCGTTATGCAAACTACACGACAACTGTTGCAGCACCGAACCTTAACAAGGGCTCTAATTATGCATTGTCAATTGATATCGGAACTTGTAATGGTAACTATTCAAGCGGAACAAAAGTTTTCATCGACTATAACCGTGACGGTGATTTTGTTGATGCAGGAGAAGAAGTTTTCGTTTCTACAGCGGCTATTAATGGTCCACACCTTTCTACGGCAACCATCACTATTCCAATGACGGCATCTGTTGGTGTAACGAGAATGCGTGTAGTAAATGTTGAAACTACTTTAGTAACAGGAATTACCCCATGTGGTACTTATGGCTACGGTGAAACTGAAGATTACATCGTAAATATTCAAGGTCAGCCATCTGCTGTATATACTTATGCTTGGAACACTACACCAGCAATCACAGGTACAACTGGTACTACAGTTGCCGTGAATACAGGTGCAAACGACCTTACTGCTAACTATGTTGTAACTGCAACTGACGTAGCTACAGGTTGTTTCACAAACATGACCACCAACAACATTACAGTTCGTCCTACTCCAGTTGTAAATGCTGGTCAAGATGTATTGGTATGTTCTAATAACGCAACAGAACAAGTAACACTTACCGCTACAGGTGCTGGCCCATCAGGTACTTATGCTTGGACAGGCCCTGTGACGGGTGTTGTCAACGGCACACCATTTACAGTTGGTGCTACTGGCACATTCGTAGTGCTTGGAACAACACAATACGGTTGTATTGATACCGACACCTTGCTGGTTACTTACTCTACAGTTCCACCTGCGAGCGCAGGTGTTGATCAAGCCATTTGTTTTGGTCAAACTGCAACATTTGCCGCTACAGGTTTAGCTCCTTATGATTGGACAATGACCAACTATGCAAACAGTGGTTTGGCTGGTGCTGTAACAAATAGCCCAAGCATTACCGTAACACCAACACAGCCTGGTACTTACACTTACCAAGTGAACGTTGCGAACGGTGTGGGCTGTACCAACAACGATGTTGCTACACTTACTGTTTATGCACTTCCGGTTGTGAACGCTGGTGTTGATCAAACCATTTGTAATGCTTCTCCTGTGATCCTAGCTGGTTCTGGTGCGCTTTCTTATGTTTGGAACAACGGTGTAACAAACGCAACACCATTCTTCCCGTCTGCTACTGCAACATATACTGTGGTTGGTACGGATATCAATGGTTGTCAGAATCAAGATCAAGTAATTGTAAACGTCTTGCCACAACCAATAGTACAAGGTGGTTTAGACCAAACAATTTGTGCGGGAACGCCAATCATCTTAAATGCTACAACTACGTCAGCTACTCCAACAGCTGTGACTGGTTTCCAATGGAGCAACAACGTGCCTAACAACACGCAATACGTTCCAACTAACACAGGTGTACTCACTGTTACAGCTACAGGCGCTAACGGTTGTACAAACCAAGACCAAATCTTGGTGACTGTATTGGCATTGCCAACAGTTAACGCGGGTCAAGACTTCACTGTATGTGCCGGCTTGAGCGCTACGCTTAATGCTTCTGGTGCAGTTTCATATGCTTGGAACAACGGCGTTACCCAAGGCATTCCATTCTATCCAAATGCTACTCAGACTTACACAGTGGTGGGTACAGGTGCAAATGGTTGTACGAACAATGATCAAGTAGTTGTTACAGTTTCTACTGGCCCAACTGTAAACTTGTCGACACCACAGACAGTTTGTGCCAATACTCCTGCAACATTAAGTGCAGCTGTTCAAAATAGCCTTGGTGGTTTCTGGACAACAACTAACGGTACAGGTGTGATTTCACCAAACGTTACCAATGGTACGGTTACCTATACACCGAATACCAACGACCCAGTAGTTGTCAACCTAACTTATGTTGCAACCAATGCTTGTGGCTCTGCATCGCAAACTACTACAGTAACGGTATTGCCAATTCCTGTTGTGAACGCTGGTCCTGACTTCTCAGTATGTCAAGGCAACACAGCTACACTTACAGCAACTGGTAATGGTTTCTTGACTTGGACTACGCCAAACGTTACCAACGGTGTTGCATTTACTCCAGCAGCAACAGCTACATACAACGTAGTCGCTACTGGTTTCAATAACTGTACAAACTCAGATCAAGTCACTGTGACTGTTCTTGCTTTACCTGATGTAAATGCTGGTGCAGACCAAACTATTTGTTCTGGTGAATCAGTAACATTGAACGGTGAGGGTGCGGTATCATACCAATGGACTGGCGGCGCTGCAAATGGTGTAGCATTCGCTCCAGCAACTACGGCAACGTATACAGTAACAGGTACAGGCGTCAACGGATGTGAGAACACAGATCAAGTTACAGTAGTTGTCAATGCAACACCAGTCGCTACCATCTCTGTTGTAAATGACGTTACGCTTGCTGCTTCACCTGCTGGCATGAACTACCAATGGATCAACTGTGCTTCTGGTACAGATGCGCCTAATGGTTCAACGGCTAACTTTACTGCAATTGCCAACGGCTCATACGCGGTTATCGTTACTTCTGCAGAAGGCTGTTCTGATCAATCAGATTGTGAGATCATCGATGCAGTTGGTTTGGATCAAATCAGCGTAATCGAAATGTCTGTGAATCCGAACCCAACAGCTGGTGAGTTGACGATCAACATGCCAACAGAATTGACAGCTAAGGCGCAAGTATTTGATGCTCAAGGTAAACTGGTTATAGACGCCACAAACGTTTCAAATGGTTCAGTTTTGAATCTTTCAAACATGACGACAGGTGTTTATATGGTTCGCATTTCTGCTGACGTTTCAGTTCAAACGTTCAGAGTAGTGAAACAATAATCGAACTACCCTTAATATTCGAAAGCCACCCCTTGGGGTGGCTTTTTTGTTTTCTTATGCTTAACTTTAGGCCTTTAAAATCATATCATGAGAAAACACTACACATTAGGTATTATTCTTTTGTTTTGCAGCCAACTGGTTTGGTCACAATTTATCCAAATCGGAACGGGTACTGCATCAAGTTATTTGAGTGGACCAATTTATAGGAGTGCTGCCACTTCTACATTTAACTGGTCTAAGTATGCTTATATTTATACTGCAACGGAGCTTTCTGCAATTCCTGCAGGCTCCATGATTACCCAAATTGAATGGGAGAAGGCAACAGGGACAATTACTGCACCAAACAACTTTGAGATCCTGCTTTCAAATAATACAGCAACAACTTTAACAACCGGTACTACTTGGGGTGCAATAACAGCGGGGGCCACTTCTGTTTATAATAATACCAATCAAGGATTCATGAGTGCTGCCCCTGGTTGGGAGTCATATATACTTACCACGCCTTTTATTTACACTGGAGGCACCTTACAAATCATGACAGACCATGTGAAGTATGGAACTGCAAGTGGTGCGGTGAATTATTACCGCACAGCCGCAACAGGAATGGCAATTGGTTGGGCATCAGGAGCAGCGGGTTCTTCAGCTACCGCGCTTACTACCACATACGGCAACAACCGCCCAAACATTAAAATTCATTATGTACCGGGGACCGCGTGTACTGGAAGCGTTGTAGCAGGAACGGCGAATGCTTCTGTTTCTGCTGTTTGCCCTAGTGTTCCTTATAACCTTTCTTTGAGCGGAAACACTTTGGCATCAGGCATCACTTACCAGTGGCAATCTGCTACAAGTGCAACAGGGCCTTTTTCGAATATTACAGGGGCTACCAACAGCAGTTACCAGGCTTCGCAAACAGTCGATACTTGGTATCAATGTATCGTGACTTGTACGGCCTCTGGCTCAATAGACACTTCTACAATTGTTGGTGTGACTACTAATAACTTTTACAATTGTTATTGTACAAGTGGTGCAACTTCCACTACCTATGGCGATATCCAACGCGTCGAGTTGAATACCATCGACAATAGCTCCACGGCTTGTAATGGTACTTATTCAGACTTTACCTCGATTTCTACGCTACTTTCACCTGGTGTAACTTACCCCATGGAACTGGATTTAATGAATTGTAGTGGTGGAACCTATTCTTATGGTACGCGTGTCTGGATAGATGTCGATCACAACGGCCAATTTGACACCTATGAGTTATTACACGATTCCTATAACTCGTTACCATCATTGGTTTCGATCAACGTGCCTTTTAACATTACCATTCCTTCAACATCCCTTACAGGCATGACTAGAATGCGTATTGTGATCATTGAATCTAATGCAGCACCTACGCCTTGCGGCACCTACACTTGGGGTGAGACAGAAGACTACATGATCAATATTTCAGCTCCGCCTACTTGTCCGCAGCCGACCTTACTGAATGTGGTCAGCACAACGCTGAACGACGCTACTTTAGATTGGACCCCAGGCGGTACAGAAACACAATGGCAAATCGAGTGGGGCCCACAAGGGTTCACGCCAGGCACGGGCACTTTGGTTTATACTACCACCCATCCTTATACCATTGCGTCATTGACACCATATAGCTTTTATCAAGCGCGCGTTCGTGCGGTTTGTACGCCAGGCGATTCTTCATTTTGGTCACCTTTGGTTTCTTGGAACACCTATAATCAAGGACAGTACATCACCTGGGACAACGAGTGCCCGACTACAGGCTTCATTGATATAAGCTCGAGTCCGACGGCTACTTACACCAATATTGTTTATTTGGGAGAGATTGGCATTACGTTGCCTTTTCCACTATTGTATCAAGGCACGTTATTTACTTCGGCCACAATAGGTAACACCGGAGGCGTGAAACTAGGTACCATTGGAGCGCAAATCAATACCGTAATGGAGCCAGGCAATGGTTTGTATCCTTTTGTGCAACAACTCGCACAATCTTATGCAGTAGGCGGCGGAATTTACTACGAACAAGTGGGCACTTCGCCTAATAGCAAGTTGGTGATTCAATGGAAGGACATCCCGCACTGGAGCTCTCCAATATTCCCGAACGGCGCTACTTTTGAACTGATTATCGACGAAGCGAGCCAAGAGATTTACTATGTTTATGACGACGTGATCATGGGCAACGCTACTGGTTGGGATCACGGTGCCGATGCCGAGATTGGCGTTCGCGGCGCACAGAACATCAACGTCTCGATGAACAACCAAGCGTATTTGCAAAACAACAGTTGTGTGCATTTCTACTACGTAGACTGTCCGAACCCTGTTGCTTTGACCCCAGTATATGTCTTCCCTAACGAAGCGGCCTTTACCTGGACGGCGAGTGCTGCAGGCGAGACCTCCTGGACGGTCATTTATGGCCCTGCAGGCTTTGACCCGCTCACCAGCGGAACTACACTTAC
>JACCDW010778521.1_pt1 | contig 11008 bp, 24 predicted proteins | sample 7449781 | NCBI WGS metagenome assembly JACCDW01 (sample SAMN15323449, study PRJNA562643) | freshwater metagenome | isolation source: river surface water | place: USA:Blue River Watershed | collected 2017-08-18
ACACAAGATGCGGAAATTAAAAAATGAAATACAAAAGATCTGTAATAAACAATAGTGCTCCTAAGTGCTCTTTACCTTTTTGCAACAACAAAGTAAGTTATCATAAAAAATACGAAAAATCCGACGGATCTCTTGGAGCAAGATGGAAGTCTATGTGTGAATATCACAGAAAGACCGGAAAAGCAGAAGCAGACGAGTTTAAAAAGTTAAGAGGTTGCGATAATGCCGATGGAAGATTAGGCTGGGTTTGTAATGATCCTAGCACACCTAGTTTAACTATTGATCATTTTGATGGAAACAATTATAATAGAAATCCTGAAAATATTGCAGTTTTTTGTGCTAATTGCAATAATCAAAAAACTCATATGAACGGCGACCATTTAAACCGATATAGTATTATTAATGAAAACTTTGATAACTTTTTTGAACCAAAATGATTATTAAACAAGATATTAGACCAAATAAAATGATTTGGGTTACCTTTCGTAAAGAAGGTATACACAAATATCCAGCAGCATTAACTGATTCTAACCTAGCAACAGGAGACAAGTATGATGTATCGTTCCTCGGCCATCCTCATCGCCATATCTTTCACTTTAGGGTGTGGATTGGCGTTACTCACAATGACAGAGACATTGAGTTCATCCAGTTTAAAAGATGGCTTGAAGAATTGTACAATGGCGACCAAGCTACATTGCAGTTAGATTATAAAAGTTGCGAAATGATGTCAGATGAATTGTATGACATGATTTCACAAAAGTATCCAAATAGAGAAATTTGGATTGAAGTCTCCGAAGATGGAGAAAATGGTTCATTTATCAAATATTAATTTAGAGGCAACATATGAGTAAAAATTATAAAAACATCAACTATTTCGAATCTCGTCCTGATATTGTAAAAATCTTCGATGATTTAGAATCTTTCCACAATTTTTGCAGATTAGAACTAGCACCATTTGACGAAAGTCATTTGTATAATAGAGAAAGTTGGGTTTGGCGCAACTATGAAAAAAGTTTACGTGCTAAAAAAAATAACTCAAAAGAAAAAACAAGATGAAAATTTTCTTAGTTGACTTAGAGTCTGTTGAAACTAGATACACTAGTCAATGGAAGAGTCACGTTCCAGAACTATTACAAAAAGAAGGATATAATGTTCAAGTTATCTCTGGCCCTGAGGATGTTCCTAAAGCCACTACTCCTGGCGCCTTTCTTAATTTTGGTGGGACTAATATCTACAAGTCTCGACAAGTTGAGGAGATTAGTCGTTTATTTTGTTCCGGATCAATTAGCCCTGGCGATCATTTTATTTTTACTGATGCTTGGCATCCTGGTATCATAAATCTAAAATACATGAGTGAACTACTGGACATACCGGTAGTTACTCATGGTTTGTGGCATGCTGGTAGTTATGATCCTCAGGATTTCCTAGGAAGACTTATTGGTAATAAAGCATGGGTCAGAAACGCAGAAAGAAGTTTCTTTGAAGCGTTTGATCATAATTATTTTGCATCAGATTTTCATATAGACTTGTTTAATAAAGAACTCATAAATGGAGGCTTAGTATCTGAAAATCCGTGGGCAGAAGAAGATATGGCTGACTTAAAAGAAACTAAAAAAATTATCCGTTCAGGATGGCCAATGGAATATATGGAAGAAATATTGGCTCCTTACAAAGGAATGAAAAAAAGAGATTTAATACTTTTTCCACATCGTATTGCTCCAGAAAAACAAGTTGAAATTTTTAGAGATTTATCTAAACATCTCCCACATTATGAATTTGTAGTTTGTCAGGATCAACAACTCACAAAACATGAATATCACACATTGCTAGGGGAGGCAAAAATAGTATTTTCTGCTAACTTACAAGAAACCTTAGGAATTAGCTGGTACGAAGGATGTGTTGTTGATGCTATACCTTTAGTTCCGGATCGTTTAAGCTACAGTGAAATGGCATTAATTAATTTTAAATATCCAAGTGCGTGGACTGAATCTTTGGCTGCATATGAGGCGTTTAGACCGTGGCTTTGCAAAATAATTATGGAACATATGGAACATTACGAAAAACGAATTCCTATGATAAAAAAACAATTGGAGATTTTAAATGAGCATTACTTCTCAGCAACTGGAATCTTGGATACCATCCGAGGATACAGCCACTCTTAATCTTAACGATCTTGAAACAATAGATCTGTCTGGTCTAAATAGTTACGACTTTAGTTCATTAACTACAACAGACATGTCTACTATTACAATAAGTCCTACAAGTGGAAGTTACACAATTCCTTCTATTAGTGCGTTAACAACTGCAGATATAATTACACTTACCGGACCTGGCGGTGGTGGAGGAACTAGTTACACATGGAGCAACGGTAGTGGAGGAAGTTACAGCGGAACTTCCTATACATTTAAAATGCCCGAGGAATGGATAGACTGTTTTCCAGATTTTAATAGAATTAAAAAAATGTGCGAAGAATACCCAGGTCTCAAAATTGCATATGAAAAATTTCTTACTACATACGAAATGGTAAAGGTAGATTATGATAATCCAGAAAATAAAAAATAAGTTTTTTAGTTTAATGGAAAAACTAGATCGTAAAAGAATAATTTACGACAGAATACATAGCGAGCCGTATTTAGAAAGGTACTATCTTTTCCTAAAAGATCGTAAGCATTTTCCTTTTAATGTATTTCTTCACAAATTCTTAAAATCGGATCCAGATCATGTGCATGATCATCCATGGCCGTATGCTACTTTAATTCTTAAAGGAGGATACTATGAATATGTTCCTGTGTTCAATGAAGAAGGACTAAAAATAAGTGAACATTGCTACTGGAGAAGCCCTGGACATTTTAGAATCTGTAGTGCAAATAGTTATCACAGAATCGAAATTAAACCTGGAGTAGAGTGTTGGACACTTTTTATGCCAGGTCCACAAAAACGAGAATGGGGATTTCTCGTAGATAATAAATGGATGGAAAATGGCAAATATTTTGAATACCGGAAAGAACACTACAGATAGTTCATTAGTTTACGGCACTACTTCGATAAGCTACTCTAATACACCAATAACAAAAGTCGACAGTTCGTTAATAGTTAATGGCCCAATTAAAATGAATGGACTTGATTTAGAAGAACGATTGTCAACAATAGAAAAAGTCTTGAATATCCCAACACGAGATGCTACAATGGAAGAGAAGTATCCAAAACTTAAAGCAATATACGAACAATATGTGTACGAGTTAGAGAAATATAAAACTTGGCAAAGAATAAAGGACAAAGAATGAAAGATTTTTACGTATCACAAAATGAGCAACACAAACTACGTGTCACTATTTCAAATTGTGAATTTCCTCCTACATTAAAAAATATAAATTTTATTAATGAGTTCTACGACGAAGAAGGAAATATGACTGACACTAGCACATATCAATTCTTCTTAACAGAAGCTGCTATAATACATTTATCAAATGAACTACTAAGATCATGAAAAAAGAAATTATTAAATATCCAGAATTTAAAGGACTTGTAAACGAAATTTGTCGACAGATTGCTAAAGACAATTGGCGTCCTGATTACATAGTTGGTATTACACGAGGTGGCCTAACTCCTGCTGTCATGATTAGTCATTATTTTAATATTCCAATGTATTCCTTACATGTTAGTTTAAGAGATAGTACTTTTGGTAGTGAAAGCAATCTGTGGATGGCAGAAGATGCATACGGTTATAACGATGAAAAGAAAAACATCTTAATAGTAGATGATATAAATGACACAGGTGCAACATTTAATTGGATCATGCAAGACTGGCCTAGTAGCTGTTTACCAAATGCAGAAGAGTGGACAACTGTATGGGGCGACAATGTAAGATTTGCTGTTGTTGTAGATAATATGTCTAGCAAATGTGAAACAAAAATGAGCTATGTAGGGAAAGAAATCAACAAAGCAGAAGAAGATGTTTGGATTGACTTTCATTATGAAAGCTGGTGGAAATGAACAACTTAACTCCCCAAGAACTGGAAGATAAAATAAAGCAAGTTCAAAGAGATATTCAAGAGCTTCATAATCAAGCTGTTGCTGGAAGAAAGTTAGAAATATTAAACGAGTATCAGCAATACCTAGAAGATGAACTTAAGATGCTACGAAATCAATCGAAAAAATAATGCATAAAGACGAAGAATTTACACACTATGTATTAATTCCGTTCTCCCACAGCATTTTGTGGAATGAAATTTGTGCTGATATTATCGAAGTGTTTGGATTACCTGGGTCTAAATTCGTTGCATCGTCGTCACCTGGTTATCTCAAAATTATCTTTAAGTCTCTAAAAGACAAGAAACTATGTGAAATATTGTTAAGTGAATACTTATAAAAAATACAAAAAACTTGACTACGACCTAAATAACATAGTAAAATAACAATAAAGGAACATTTTATGGTATATGAAAAAATGTATAATAGTAATGACGAAGAAGACGCACCTATGGATCAACGTCCTATGCACAGTGTAATTCGTCAAATGATGCAGCAGCAAGGAAAACGTTTTTGGGCCGGTGATAATATTTCTGAATATGTTACAAGAAATAAAGACCGGCTAATCGACGAAGCAACCGAAGCATTTGAACATGTGCTAGATGCATTGTTAATCGATAGAAAAACAGATCCTAACAGTCAAGGCACAGCAAGACGTCTTGCAAAAATGTATTATAACGAAATAATGGCAGGAAGATATGAACCAGCACCAGATTGTACAGCATTCCCGAACGATTCGGAGGATCGTTATGAAGGTATGTTGGTTGTTCGTAGTGAGCTTCGTAGTATGTGCAGTCATCATCATCAGCCCGTTAATGGTGTTGCTTATATTGGCATTATTGCTGCTGAAAAACTCATCGGTCTCAGCAAGTACACACGTATCGCACAGTGGTGTGCAAGACGTGGAACTCTCCAGGAGGAACTTTGTAATGATATTGCTAGGGAGATCCAAAAAGCGACCGGAGCAAAAGACGTAGGTGTGTATATACAAGCTACACATGGCTGCTGTGAGAACCGAGGAATTATGGCACATAGTAGTCTTACACAAACTACGGTTTTGAAAGGTGCATTCAAGGACGATGCAGGAACTAAGAAAGAATTCTTTGATAACATCAAATTACAACAGGATTTTGCGCCAAGATGAACCCAAAACAACTAGCACAAAATATAATCGAACGTGCAATGAAAATGCAAACAGTTAGAATTGTACGAACATTACCTGATGATTTTGAAATTAATGGTCCGGTTCCTTTTGATATTAGAATCAAAGATGGTATTATTACTGTCACTGTTCATGCAATGACATTAGAAGAAGCTAATAAACAAGTCGATGATTATTTAGAAGAGAACACAGGAATATGAATTTTCAAAAACCAGCTGAAGGTATTTTACTAAACAATGACTACGGTGGTGCTAAAAATTACACCGTAGTTTGTGATTGCGGTTGCAGCGACCATGATCATCGTGTATGGGTCGAAGCCGATGATTTTGGTATTACTGTTACAACCTATACAAAACAAAAAACTAATTGGTGGAGTAAAACTCGCTGGCATCATATATGGACTTTACTAACTAAAGGATATATTGAAGTAGAAAGCGATACTATCTTTTCAAAACAACAAGCTTTTAATTATGCAGAAACTTTAAAGGCAGCAATTAAAGACGTTGAAGAATTTAGAGAAGCAAAACAACGTAAAAAATTAGAAGAAGATAAAAATGAGCAAAATTAAAATAGCAGAATTATTTTATAGCATACAAGGTGAAGGACGCTTTATGGGCGTACCTTCTATTTTCTTACGTACATACGGATGTAATTTTAAGTGTGCTGGCTTTGGAATGCCAAAAGGTGAGTTAAGTATAGAAGCAAATGATATTGCAGTTATGCATGCCATGCATCCATTTAAGAAGTATGAGGAACTTCCTTTAGTTTCTACAGGCTGTGACAGTTATGCTAGCTGGCATCCTGACTTCAAAGATTTAAGCCCTATGTTGACTGTAGATGCAATTGCAGACAGAATGGAGGAAATACTTCCCTATAATACATGGGGAGACGTTCATCTTGTAATAACAGGAGGAGAACCCTTACTTGGTTGGCAACGAGCATATCCAGAACTTTTAAATCATCCTAAACTAAAGGATTTAAAAGATCTTACATTTGAAACAAACGGAACTCAACCAATAAGTCCTGATTTTAAAAAATTCTTAAAAGAATGGACTTACAAAAAAGGATTTCATTCTTTAACATTTAGTGTTAGTCCAAAATTAAGTGTAAGTGGAGAAAGTAGAACAGATGCAATTAAAACTGAAATCATTAATCAATATGCAGATATTGGACACACATATCTAAAATTTGTAGTCGCAACAGATGATGACGTTGCGGAAGCAATGCAAACAATTGGAAAATATAAAGATGAAGGATTCCAAGGACACTGCTATCTTATGCCAGTCGGTGGAGTCGAAAGTGTTTACAACTTGAATAATCGTAAAGTTGCAGAACTAGCAATGAAACACGGTCTAAGATATAGTGACAGACTACAAGTTCCATTGTTTAAAAACGAGTGGGGTACTTAATGAAAGAATGGTTTAAAAAAATAACTGGTATTACAAAACTAGAAGAAGAAAAAGCAAGATTGGAGGCTGAAAAAATAGCAGCAGAAGAATCAGCACGTAAAGCTAAAGAAGAAGAAGAAATAGCTAGAATGACTCCAAAGGAAAGAGCTACTAAAAGAAAAGAACCTTGGGTAGCTGTATTAGATACTAAAGTTAACAAAGACAATGTTCGTAATGGATTTTTCGAACTTGACTGGAATGAATACTTCATCGAGGATTTGATCAAGGCCGGATATGGTTACGAAGCAGATCCTCCAGAAGAAATAGTAGACAGATGGTTCAGAGATTTGGCAAGGAATCTTCTAGCAGACGAAGGTCAAGATATTACAAGAGGTGCAGGATACATCAATGTTAATAGATTAAATCAAAATCAATCTGAGATCTCATAATGCAAAAAATTGTAACATCGACAGATTACATCGATCAATATAACTTCAGTTCTTTAATAACCGAAGATGATAACATACAAATAAAACAAATTTCTAAAAAAATAATTAACGACGGAAACTATTTCACTAACAGCCCTAAATTTCAAACAAAACAAAACTTATTTTCCAGACCAGAACCAGTATGGTTAAAAATGAGACAAAGTTTTATCTATAGTTGTTTTATGTTTTTAAAAAGAGAAGTAAAAATTAAAAACATAATGTCTTGGGTTTTTATGACAAGCGCAAAAGACGCAGAAGATAGAGAGAAATTATGGCATCATCATCACGTAAGTGACAACAACGGAACAACAGGAACTCTAAGCGGAATTTGGTATGTTTACATTCCAACAACAAATAATCCCGATGTTACCGGAACTGAGTTTGCAATGGATTGGCCTGAAATGAAAGATACATTTTTCCTAAAACCAAATCAATTGACTTGGAACATATATCCAGCTAAAATATGGCATAGACCTGGTATTACAGATTCTGATGAATACCGTTTTGTTTTCGCTGCTGATATGGAATATTACTTATGACCTATATTTTGGTTGACACTGCTAACACTTTTTTTCGAGCAAGACACGCAATACAAGGCGATGCCGATATTAAACTAGGCATGGCCTTTCACATTACTTTTAATTCAATCAAAAAAGCATGGCAGGATTTTAAAGGATCACATGTCATTTTTGCTCTCGAAGGTCGCAGCTGGCGTAAAGATTTCTATGAACCATATAAAAGAAATCGTCAAGAAGCTAGAGATGCTAAAACAGCAAAGGAACAAGAAGAAGATAAATTATTCTGGGAAGCATTTGACGAGTTTAAAAAATTTGTTACAGAAAAAACAAATTGTACAGTTTTGCACAACCCTCAATTAGAAGCAGACGATTTGATTGCCGGATTCATTCAATTGCATCCAGACGACAACCATGTAATAATAAGTTCTGATAGCGATTTTGCTCAATTAATAGCACCTAATGTAAAACAATACAACGGAATAAGTGAAGTATTAATTACACATGAAGGTTACTTTGATGTCAAAGGTAAACCTGTAGTGGACAAAAAAACTAATCAGCCTAAAGAAGCACCTAATCCCGAATGGCTATTGTTTGAAAAGTGTATGCGCGGTGATACAACAGATAATATCTTTTCAGCTTACCCAGGTGTAAGAACTAAAGGTTCTAAAAACAAAGTTGGACTTACTGAAGCTTTTGAAGATAGAAAAAGTAAAGGATTTTCTTGGAACAATCTTATGTTGCAACGGTGGGTAGACCACAATGGTAATGAACATAGAGTTCTAGACGATTATGAAAGAAACCGCAGACTGATTGACTTGTCACATCAACCTGACAATATCAAAGAAATAATCAGAGAGACTATTACAATAAATTCTAAACCTAAAAATATTTCGCAAGTGGGTATTAGAATGTTAAAGTTCTGTAGTACGTGGGATATGAAAAAAATAGCAGAAAATATTCAGCAATATGCAGAACCTTTTCAAGCAGAATATTCGTCCAACTAAGGAATAATATGTCAGACGACAACGAAGATTTTAAAAATCAACTTAAGAAAATGAAACCGAAAAAACCAAAACTTTCGGTTCCAGAAGAGTTTCTTGATAATGCTAAAAGTTATGAAGATAAGCAAATGTTAGTAAAATTGCTTACTGAAAAAGAAAAACAAAGAGTAGTTTTAATAGTTAAAAGTATGTTAAAAGATGCAATTGCTAAAAAGGATAAAAAATGACTTGGTGGAAAGTATCAACAACTGAAAAAAAATGTGTATTCGAACACGAACTCTGGCAAAAAGACGATTGGGTAATAAGACGCATTACTGGATTCCGATGGGGAACTATCTTAGTTGAAACAGACGACGATAATCCTCCAGTATTAGAACAAGACAGTGGTCCTGGTGCAGATGCAGTTGATATGTATAATACCGAATACAATTATGAGTTAGACAGTCTTGATGATGGATGGTACGGTGATGTAATTTGGCCCGACGACATGCCCGAAGAAGAACGTGATCGTCTAGAGGAAATTTGGGACGAGGATTGGTCTGCTGGATGGGAAAACGAAGGATGGGATCAGTATGATACAGAGTGCTGGTTTCACGGTCCATTAGAAATTGTCCAGGACGGCGCAGACGATCCCGAGGAAACAATTACCTTCGAAGAACTTGCTAAGATTAATCCAGAAAATGAATCAGAAATAATCGATTCGATGCCAGTCTGGCCTTTTCCTGAATCTAATACAAGAAAGGATAATGAATGACCGAAATACATGCAAAACCAGTAGTAGATGGAAAAATGTGGATCGTAGAGCAAGACGGAACAAAAATTGCAACACTACATAAAAATGCAAATAATAAATTTGTATTGAGTAATACGAATGGAGAAATATTGTTTGATCGTAAAGATCAAATAACTAAACAATTTGGAAAAGATTTTTTTCTAACCAATCCAAAAGTCAAAGTAACACCTACAAATATTAATGAATGTTACGGATATCCTACAAGTTCTACACCTTATAATCCAGTGTACGATGTAAGAAGAAAACTGCCTCTTTTTACAAAAAGCAAACAGAGTAAAAGTTTATATTGTGCGGGGTATTATGCAATTAAATTCAATAAAGGATGGGTTAAAGGTTTTTGTCCAAAGTTAATTACTATCGAAAGAAATCCTTACAAAGGACCATTTAAAGACAAATCAGAAATAAAAGGCATAGCATTAAATGACAACACAAATTAATACTAGTTCAATTACAAATTTTATACAGCAAGTAAAAAGTGCAGAATTAAGCCAATCTAAAGAAGTTAAAATAAGCATACAACAAGCACGACTACTAGTATTAAGTTTAACTGAAGTGTTAGAAAGCAATAATAGAAATTGGGAAGAAATTTATACTGTATTTAAAAACAGTAAAACTGATGAAGTTATTACTGTTAACTTAGACGGTGGAGGCTTTGGTCCTGGGAGATAAATATATACGTACTTATTGGAGACGTATATGTCCCGACCAAAACCAAAAGTTTTACTAGAATATATAAACAAAAAAACTTATAAAGCCGAACAAGTATTAGAGGCGGATGCCATATGGGCTGTATTTTATAAAGGTGCTCCCTTTAATTTAAAATCCTTTAACAGTATAACAAGTTATCCTGGTCCTAAATATAAAAAAGTTAGTTTCAGTAATCCCGGTCATGCACACAATCTTGCAAAAAAATTAAATCAAACATTTAATACAGAAGATTTTCAAGTTATGAAATTAACATCTGGTACTGTTGTAAAATGATAGGAAGAGACACATACACAAAAATATTTCTCCAACAATGGAATAAAAGTTTTGATGAAGCAAATATTAATATGTATGGAAGAAAATGGTGGCAATCAAATAGAGCAAGCAAGCAGTCGGCTTTAAGATTATCAGAAGAAGGTTTTAACTTTTTAACAACAGATTTGAATTTGACTTGTTACGAAATTCCATTTACTGAACCAATTGATTTAAGTCCTCAAACTATAATTTTTCTAGAAAAATATATAGACTGTCCTTATTATCTTACTAATCAAAGTGTAACTGTATTTTCAGAAAAAAAGAGTTTTGAGTTGATGCTCTTTTCCGACGATATTCGAAAATACGGACTTATCAAAGCTATCAACGAACGAGAGAAATCTCAAAAAAATAATTGACTTACACCTGCTCTTCCTATATAATAAGTAAAGTTAAAAAACACTTTTAACTCTTTTATTAACATTTTTTTACAGGATAAAAAATGAGTGAAGTTTATAGTCGCCTTGTAGGTCCCAGCGGCGCAAAAAAATCTCTGCGTAAAGCATTTAAAAATAAACGTCCAATTTTCCTTTGGGGACCTCCTGGCATTGGTAAATCGGATATCATTAAACAACTAGGCGAAGAACTTGACGCACATGTCATTGATGTTCG
>JACCDW011457727.1_pt1 | contig 11008 bp, 10 predicted proteins | sample 7449781 | NCBI WGS metagenome assembly JACCDW01 (sample SAMN15323449, study PRJNA562643) | freshwater metagenome | isolation source: river surface water | place: USA:Blue River Watershed | collected 2017-08-18
ACAAGAAGAATTCCGTATCAAAGCAGTTGGCGATGCCAACAAACGCATACAAGATCAAATTGAAAATCTAAAACGACGACAGCAGATCTGGAAAACCAAGCACGAAGAAGATCTAACTAAACTGTTGGCAGCATACGATCAACTAGCAGAGATTGATATCGAAGCCGAGCTGCTGGCGCACAGGTCACTGGCCGAGTATAATCAAAAGCAAACTACTATCAATGAACTCAACAGATATATTAAACGATGTGAACTAGATGAACAACGCGAGTTAAAAACTGTTGAGCGTTTAAAAGAAGAAATTGCCAGTTTAGAAAATCACACCTGTCATGCATGCGGCCAGGCATTTCACGACGACAAACAAGCACAGGTATTAGAAGACAAGAAAAAAGCACTGCAAGAAGCTGCTCTACAAGCACTGGCTACCAATACCCAATGGTTAGAACACACTGGTGCGCTTCAAGAGCTTGGTGAACTAGGTGCTCCGCCGCAGGTGTTTTACGATCAAGAAAGCGATGCGTTTGAACATCGCAGCAGCATGGCTGGTATACTGCAACAGCTTACAACTAAACAAGCCGAGCAAGATCCCTATACTGATCAAATAAACGAAATGACTACACAGGCACTGGAAGAAATTGATTATGCACAAATCAATGAGCTTACTAGCCTCAAGGAACACCAAGAGTTCTTGCACAAACTGCTGACCAACAAAGACAGTTTTATTCGCAAGCGCATTATCGATCAAAATTTAAGTTACTTGAATGCTCGCTTAGGGCAATACTTAGATCGCATTGGTCTTCCGCATACCGTAAAATTTAACAACGACTTAACTGTTAGCATCACTGAGCTGGGCAGAGATCTAGACTTTGATAACTTGAGCCGCGGTGAGCGTAATAGACTTATTCTCAGCTTGAGCTGGAGTTTCAGGGACGTATGGGAAAGCCTGTACCAACCTATTAACTTGCTGTTCATTGACGAGCTGGTTGATTCAGGTATGGACACTAGCGGAGTTGAAAACAGTCTTGCTATTCTAAAGAAAATGGGACGGGAAAACAACCGTAGCATATGGCTAGTATCCCATAAGGATGAGTTGGCAGGGCGTGTAAACAACACTCTGCACGTTGTTAAAGAAAACGGATTCACAACATACAACACAGATATCGAAATAACATAATTTTTATCATGGCTCAAATAGGCATAACTAGTATGTACAATGACATGGCACTTTCAAGGAACTCTCGTTGATGATCTACCCGATGATTGCGTGGGTTTCGTATATCTAATCACAAATAACCAATCTGGCCGCAAATACATAGGCAAAAAACTAGCAAAATTTTCTAAAACTACACAAAAAACAGTCAAACTTAAAAACGGCACCAAAAAGAAAAAGCGAATCCGCACCAAAGTGGACAGCGATTGGCGCACATATTATGGCTCAAATGATCAATTAAACAAAGACGTAGCTGAACTAGGCACTGATAATTTTACAAGGGAAATACTATACTTTTGTAAGAGCAAAGCAGAGTGCAGTTATATCGAGGCAAGAGAACAATTCACAAACAAAGTTTTAGAATCAGCGGACTGGTATAATGGACACATACAAGTTCGCGTCCATGGCTCCCACATCAAAGACAAATTAAACGGTTAAGGCTCACACAGGCTAATATCTTGTGTACACGAAAACAGGACCTCGGGTCGCTGGGACGTAAATCTCTCGCCGTTAAGAGTGCTCAACTACTACCCGCAAGGATGAGGATCGCAAATGCCGCGATTTAGTTGTTTGAATAGGACGTAAAGGCTGAAAAGACGCTACAGTGATGTAGCACGGTTAATATGTATGTTAGCGTATGTGTATTAACCCGCCGTTGTAAAGACATGGCTCGAGGTACAGGACAACCGCCTCTGTAATGCCATAACGCTAAGTGACTTGCCGAACTCGGATGAAGTACTTTTTGCCCTGTGCGGGCAAAGTGTGACCATTAAATCTGGATGAATATATCTCGCTTGAGCGTGTAAGAATAGTGTTGTTGAGCGCAAGCGAAAACAACAGATCTCGTTAGAGATCTTAAAAGAATGCATGCCCTGTTTTCTTAGTTGTTTCTAAGTTCTCGTTGATAATTTCAGATATAATTTTGCGTTCTTCGGTACTCAGGCTCATGGCTTCGGTGTATGATAACCCACCACGCATAAACCAACAAAACTTAAGTGCTTCTTCTTTGAGGGCTTTTGACTCTTTTTCTAACTGGTTTACCCAGTTAACAATTGCTTCGTTATCTAGAGCCAAAAGCCTTAACCGAAAAAATTTGATTGATCAAATGTTAGTTCGCTGGTATAATCTTTATCGCACTCATTACAGGTCAGCGCCATTGGATCTAAACGATTGCTGGCTATCAGTTCGTCAATTTTGCTTTTGATGGTATTGAATGTTTCTCGGCTACAGTTCTGCAGGAATTCTGCTATCTGTGCTTTGGATTTTACTTCTGTTCCGTCCTCTGTGACTATGCTGTCTATGCTGACACCAATGGAGTTCACAGTCATTTCATTGAGTTTAGCAAAACTTTCTTTGAACTTAACAGCTTTTTCCTCGTCTGACATGTTGGGATTGTTTACGACACCTTCAATTAGTCTGCGTTCTTCGTAGCTGATAATGTTGAGGTTGTTTACATCTTTGTATGTTTGCGGTCTAAAGTTGATAATCAAGTCATCAATTGCCAGCTTCTGGTCGTAGTTGGCATATTTGATGTTGTCCAACAGAAAATGTAAATCAACGGTGTGATCATTTTCTTCCCGGCAATGTGGGCAGGTTGTTTTTATGTCCATGCCTTTGCCGTAGCTGGCAAGTCTTACTGCAATAAAAATAGAATCTACATCAACTGCTGGTACTGCCCATGGGTCTTTGATGTTTGGGCAACAACTGGCAACCACATTGACCATGCCTTCCCCGTTCATTAGTGCATCGGGCGTTTTTAAGGTCAGCTCGTCTTTAACAGTCATTGGGTACACAGGAATTTCCCCCGACACTGGCAAGTCAATTGCATTATCAGGGTAAAACCTTCCCCTGCTGGGCAAGCGTAGGTACACTGCGGGTTGCCTAAAATGTTTGAACAGGGGATTATTAGCTGGATTAGCCATGGTTTTTGAACTCCATAAATATATGTAATAGTATTTATCGCCCCAAAATATGGCCTCAGTAACAATTAATATTCCTAACATTGGCAACGTAGTAGCTGAAAATGCTGCCACGGAAGAAACACTGTTGAGATTAGTTAAAGCAATGGAGCGCATGGGTGGCGGAGCAAGCGCCACCGATACCAAAAAGGTACAAGAAGATCTCAACAAGTTAAAAAAAGAAGAAGCTGATTTATCTAAGAAGCAAAACAAGAGCACCACTGACTTAACTAACGAACAGAAAAAAGCCACTGAAGAAACTGAGAAGTTTAAGACTCAGCTCAAAGACACTGGCATCAGCTTTGTTGGATTTGTTGGTAATATCAGTAAAGCAGCAATCAGCTTAACTGCTCAATTTGCCACAGCATATCAAAGCATTGCAAACAATCCCATTGGAGCTGCTGCTGGTATTATTAATACTGGCATTGATCTAGTAAATCAAGGAACCAAAGTTGCTACTGGACTAGTGGGTGTAATTCCTTTTGTAGGTCAAGGACTAAAGCAGGCCGCAGATGCTGCTGCTGACCTTGCAGCAAGCCTAGCAAAAACAGCCAATGATATCATGGCTGCTGAGTTTAAGAAGTCAGTTGCACAACTAGCACAATATACCAAAGCTGGTGCTAGCTTTGCAGGTGGTATGATTGAAATGCGTAACGTTGCACACGATGCTGGCGTTAGCATGGAAGTAATGGGCAAAGCCGCTGCTGCTGCCAGCAGCGACATTCGAACCATGGGACTAAGCCAAGGCGAAGGTGCCAAAGCAGTTGGTGGAGCATTAAAGGCTTTGGCAACCACTACCAATGGTGCTGGACGTTCTTTGCGTGACGAGATGCTGGCAATGGGCTACAGCTATGAAGAACAAGGTGCATTGGCTGCTCAGGTAATGGCAAATCAACGTGCCGCAGGTATCACTAGAAAAATGAGTGATGAGGAGCTAGCACAGACCACACGCACTTATGCTAAAGATCTTAAGGTGCTAGCGGATATCACAGGCAAAGACGCTAAAAAAGCCATGGAAGAAGCACAAAAGAAGTCTATGGAAGCAGATATCATGGCGCAACTAAGCCCCGAGGAAGCTAAAAAGTTCCAAGCGGCGTATGCGGCAATGCCTGACTATGCCAAAAAAGGATTTTTAGAATACGTGTCATCAGGTGGTACCGCTATTGCTGATCAGGCTACTAACGTTATAATGTCTCAAAACAGAGAAGTTGAGAATCTTATTAAGGGCGGGTATGCAGGAATTAAGGATGCTAGTAAGGATGCTAGCACTGTACAAAAAGAAACTCTCAAACAAACAGTTGTAGCCGGGGAAGAAGGTCGTAAACAAGCTCGGGCAGGCCAGGCAGCAATTGGCCAAGCCGCAAGAATGGGCGCCAGTGGTTTACAAGCGTATGCTGATATGCAAAATCAAGTTGCATCTAGCGGATTAGTTAGTGCCGATCAAATTGAAAAATCTGGCGAAGCTGCTGATAAACAAGCTGCCGCTGCCGATGGTGTTACACAAGGTTACATTGATGTAACAGCCGCAGGAAACAAATTAGCAATGACAATGGAAAAGCTAGCGTCCGAAAACTTGCCTGCTTATGCTGACTTGTTAGGAACCACAATAAAGAAGGCTGTAGAAGCTTTTGAATATGTGGCTAAGAAACTTGGTAAAGAAGAGTCGGCAGCAACACCTCAACAAAGAGAAACCCGAGCCTGGGCAAGCGAAGCGCCTGCAACACGTACTGAGTCTGGAATGGATTTTAGTGCCGGCAATTTTGCAGCCGGTGGTATTGCAACAGGGCCATTAAGCGGATATTTTGCAAGACTTCACGGAACAGAGGCGATATTGCCAATGGGCGGCAGTAGTTCTATTCCCAGCAAGTTAAGTGAACTTCCAGAAAAAATGGCAGGCGGCGACTCCGGTAAAACCATGGAAGATATTGCAGCGGTATTTAAGAGTATCATGCCTGCAAATACTGGCAGCAGTGGTGCATCACTGGACTCTGACATAAGTGCTGTTATGATAGCCCTGCTGGAAAAGCAAGATGAGATGTTGCGTGTAATGCAAGACAACAGAGATTACACTCAACAACTAATGCACAACATGACTTAATTTACGGTAAATATCTAATCGTACGGAATAAACAATGGAATTAAAAGAATACTACGTTTACCAATACTTAACCGAAGATGGTTTACCTTATTATATTGGAAAAGGCAAAGGTAGGCGTGTGCATGTTGACCACAAACATATCAAATTACCTCCATTTGACCGAAGAGTTATAATTGCAAATGGACTAACAAACACTGAAGCAAAAGAGTTAGAAGGAATAGATAAATGACTTGGCGCAAATATTTTAAGACCGCTAACTTACCTAATATGAGTCCTTTGACCAGTATTAGGTCAATTGATCCTGGGTACCGTAATTACCAAAGTACACTGCCTGAAGTCTATATCGGGCACCCAAACCGTATTGAAAGATACAATCAATACGAACAAATGGATATGGATTCGGAAGTAAATGCCGCATTGGATATTCTAGCCGAGTTCTGTACACAAAGAAACAACGAAAACGGTACAGCATTTGATATTCACTTTAAAGAAAAGCCCACAGACAACGAAGTTAAAATTATCAAAGAGCAATTAAACCAATGGGTTAGCTTGAATGAATTTAACAAACGTATCTTTAAGATTTTTCGTAACGTAATCAAGTACGGCGATCAAGTTTTTATTCGTGACCCAGAAACATTCAAGTTGTTCTGGACAGAAATGTCTAAAGTCACTAAAGTTATTGTTAACGAAGCCGAAGGCAAAAAGCCCGAGCAGTACATTGTTAAAGAGTTAAACCCTAATTTCCAAAACTTAACTGTTACCGCAGTAAGCACCAGCGATACATTTACTAATCATCCACAAGTTGGTGGCCCGAGTGGTGCGTATGCACAGCCCAATGCGCCCTACAGCGGTGGATCAAGATTCAGTCATCAGCAAAACGAAAGTGTTATCAATGCTGAACACGTGGTACACATCAGTTTAACTGAAGGTTTAGACATATTCTGGCCGTTTGGTAATTCAGTATTGGAAAACGTATTCAAAGTATTCAAACAAAAAGAATTAATTGAAGATGCGATTATTATCTATCGTGTACAACGTGCTCCGGAACGAAGAATCTTCAAGATTGACGTGGGTAATATGCCAACACACATGGCAATGGCCTATGTAGATCGCATTAAGAACGAAGTATCACAGCGCCGTATTCCTACACAAACAGGTGGTGGCGCCAATGTTATGGACGCTACATACAATCCACTAAGCACTAACGAAGATTACTTCTTCCCTGTTACTGCTGACGGACGTGGTTCTAGTGTTGATACCCTGGCAGGAGGGCAAAATCTTGGTGAAATTACTGATTTGCGATTTTTTACTAATAAATTGTTTCGTGGTCTACGTATTCCTAGCAGTTATTTGCCCACTGGTCTTGATGATGGAACGCACAACTATAGCGACGGAAAAGTTGGTACAGCGTTGATTCAAGAGTGGCGTTTTAACCAGTACTGCAAGCGTTTACAAGCAATGATTTGCGATAAGCTAGATCAAGAATTTAAGATGTTTATGCGTTGGAGAGGTATAAACATTGACAGTAGTTTGTTTGATCTAATATTTGAAGAACCACAAAACTTTGCACAATACAGTCAAGCCGAAGCTGATACTGCACGTATTGGTACATTTACACAACTTGAAGCATATCCTTACTTCAGTAAGCGTTGGTTAATGGAACGTTACTTGGGTCTAAGCGAACAAGAAATGAACGAAAACGAACGTCTATGGGCAGAAGAACAAGGCGACGTTGAAGCAGCAGAAGCTCCGGGTGCCGATTTACGTAGTGTGGGCATTACCCCGGGCGGGATAGGCCAAGATCTAGAATCAGTAACTCCTCCAGTTGAACCAGCTGCTGCACCCGAAGGAGGTGCCGCACCCGCAGGCGAAGTTGGGCTCGGGGCAGCACCCGCAGCACCCCCTGCAGCATAATTCTGTAAAATGGTTAAATAACTAATATGTTTATAACAGAATTGTTTGACAGTCGCACTCCTGGTTATCGTACTGAAAAGGACGATAACAGTGTCCAACACCTTGGCGATATACGCAAGACCAAGATAACACTAGCGCACATTAATAAGCTAAGAATGGCCAATGATATACGTAAGTTTGAACACGAAGACAAACTAAAGAAAGTGTCAAAACAGTACAAAGCACCTGCTGCTGAAGGTGGCGCAGCCGGTATGCCAGCTGGAATTTAATTTATTCCTGCAAAATCCTTCAAAAAACACCTATTTAACCCCGTAATCTGTGTATATTAGTAAATATTATACAGCCATATTATTGAAAGGATCATTTTAATATGAACAAGTACGAACAGTTGATTGAATACATTATCAACGAACAAGAAGACAAAGCTCGCGAGCTATTTCACAACATCGTTGTTGAAAAATCTCGTGACATTTATGAAAGCCTAATGGACGACGATCAAGTTGAAGAAAACATTGATCAATACGACCAACAAGGTGATTTAGCTGACAGCATCCAAGCTGACGAGACCAATGGTCTAGGTGAAGATGATGAAGAAATGGGCGAAATCGAACTTGACGGTGGTGATGACATGGGCGACATGGACGACATGGGCGGAGACGACATGGGCGACATGGGCGGCGAAGAAGGCGGAGTTGAGGAAAAGTTCCAAGACATTAAGTCTGCTATCGATGATCTACAAGCCGAATTTGATAAACTAATGGGCGGCGACGAAGGCGGCTCTGAAGAAATGGGCAACGAAGGCGGCGAAGAGCCAGCATTTGGCGAGAGCATTGAAGAAGTTGAAGAAGCAGAAGAAATTGAAGAAGCAGTTGGTTCTGGTTCTGGCAAAAGCGGTTCTGGTAAATCTGGTAGCGGCAAGAGCGGTTCTGGTAAGAGCGGTTCCGGTAAAGCAATGAGCGAAGCTGAAATGATGCGTGAATACGTAGAAAAAATTGCTGCTCCTAGCAACACCGAAGGTGCCGACAACAAAGGTTCCGTAGTAGCTGGTAAGAACGACATGGGCGGCACAGTAGCTAACATCGCTAAGGGCGGTTCTAACAGTGCTCCTGATGGAACTTCTGCTCCTAAGAGTGAAAAGGCTAAAGAAATTGCTAGCGGAAACATCAACGTTCCTGGTGGCAAAGCTGGAAACGCTTTTAAGACAAAAGAAAAAGCTAAAACAGGTGAAGAAGGTGGCGTTAACGATAACAGCCCCCTTGCTAAGTAATTAGGGCAATAATATGGCTTTGTACCTAAAGGAGAACTTAACATTTGACCGAGCAGGGTTGCAGGTATTATCCGAAGACTCTGCTGACGGAAATGGAAAGAATCTCTATATGAAGGGGATATTCATCGAGGGCGGCGTGAAGAACGCTAACTCTCGTGTTTATCCCGTTCACGAAATTGAAAAAGCCGTAGGTACCATCAATGAACAAATCAAAGGTGGTTACAGTGTCTTGGGTGAAGTAGATCATCCAGATGACCTTAAGATTAACCTAGACCGCGTTAGCCACATGATTGAACAAATGTGGATGGACGGACCTTGTGGTCACGGTAAACTAAAAATCCTTCCAACACCAATGGGCGAACTAGTTAAAGCTATGTTGTCCAGTGGCGTTAAGTTGGGTGTTAGCAGCCGCGGATCTGGTAATGTAAACGAAGGCAGTGGCCATGTTAGCGATTTTGAAATCGTTACTGTGGACATTGTTGCACAACCCAGTGCTCCTCACGCTTATCCTAAAGCAATTTATGAAGGCTTGATGAACATGCGAGGTGGTGCCCAAGTATTTGAGATGGCTCGTGATGCCTCTCAAGATCAAAGAGTACAAAAGTACCTGAAAGAGGCAGTAACACGCCTTATCAAAGACCTTAAAGTATAACAGGAGAAAACCTAATGTTAGATGCTATCAAACCGTTGCTAGATAGTGGCATCATTAACGAAAGCACACAGCAGGCTATCTCTGAAGCTTGGGAAGCTAAACTATCCGAAGCCAAAGAGACAGTACGTGCTGAGCTACGTGAAGAATTTGCACAACGCTATCAACATGACAAAAGCGTAATGGTTGAGGCTCTAGACAAAATGGTAACAGAAAGTCTTACTGCCGAACTAGCCGAGTTCCATGCTGAAAAGCAGGCACTTGCTGAAGATCGTGTGAAGTTCAAAACTCACATGAACGAAAGTGCTGAGAAGTTTAACAACTTCTTAGTTACCAAGCTAGCCGAAGAAATTCAAGAACTACGTAAAGACCGCAAGGTATACGAAAATTCTATCGGTAAGTTAGAATCCTTTGTGATCAAGGCCCTGGCCGAAGAGATCAAAGAATTTGAACAAGACAAGCAAGCTGTAGTTGAAACCAAAGTCCGCTTAATTGCTGGTGCTAAGGATAAACTAGCAGAACTACAACAACAATTTATTGCACGTAGTTCCGTACTTGTTAAAGAAGCTGTTGCTAAGAATTTAGAGTCTGAGTTGACTCAACTAAAAGAAGACATCCAAATTGCTCGTGAGAACATGTTTGGTCGTCGTTTATTCGAAGCTTTTGCTAGCGAATTCAGTGTTACTCACTTAAATGAGAACAAAGAAATTGCCAAGCTACAAGCTGCTCTAGCTGAGACCAAGCAAGAAATTGCAGAAGCTCGCCGTGCAGCAGACGAAAAGGCTGCACTAGTTGAATCCAAGGAAACAGAGATTCGTGTAATCAAGGAATCTGCAGATCGCAAGGAAAAACTTGCTGAAATGTTGAAACCATTGAGCAAAGAGAAGGCCGCAGTTATGAGCGAACTTCTTGAGAGCGTGCAAACTGCTAAGTTGCAGAGTGCATACGAAAAGTATCTTCCAGCCGTACTAAACAACAAAGCTACCGTAGCAGTACAACCTGCTGCACCCAAGCAAGTAATTGCTGAGAGCCGCGTTGAAGTAACTGGAGATAAGGCTGCTAAAGTCGCCGCGGAACAAGACGATACAAATGTTATCGAATTGAAGCGACTAGCAGGGCTAAAATAAACCCTAATTAGGAGAAAATGATATTATGACAACCGCATTACTAGAAAGCCGTTGGGGCGAAACTAAAGAAGCCCTGTTAGAAGGCTTAAACGGTTCCAAGAGAACCACAATGGGCGTTATTCTTGAGAATACACGCAAGCACTTGGCTGAAAGTGCAACAGCTGGTGGCACCGCTGCTGGTAGTATCGCTACATTAAACCGTGTGATTCTTCCAGTTATCCGTCGTGTTATGCCTACTGTTATCGCTAACGAAATCGTTGGTGTACAGCCAATGACTGGCCCAGTAGCTCAGATCCATACTCTACGTGTTCGTTATGCCGACGGCGTTACAAACACAGCAGACAGCAGCCAAACAACTGCTGCTGGTGACGAAGCACTAAGCCCATTCAAGATCGCTACTCAGTACTCCGGTGCTACACTAGCTGGATCTGCAGATGGCAAGGCACGTAGCACAGCTACACTAGAAGGTGTACCTGGCAACCGTATCAACGTTCAGATCTTAAAGCAAGTCGTTGAAGCCAAGACTCGTAAGTTAAGCGCACGCTGGACTTTCGAAGCTGCTCAAGACGCACAAGCTATGCATGGTCTTGACGTAGAAGCCGAAGTTATGGCAGCTCTAGCACAAGAAATTACCGTAGAAATCGACCAAGAAATTCTAGGTTCTCTACGTAGTCTTGCTGCTACTGAGTACACATACAACCAAGCTACCGTTTCCGGTACAGCTACATTCGTTGGTGACGAGCATGCTGCTCTAGCAGTTCTTATCAACCGTGCAGCTAACCTAA
>JACCDW011233097.1_pt1 | contig 11006 bp, 11 predicted proteins | sample 7449781 | NCBI WGS metagenome assembly JACCDW01 (sample SAMN15323449, study PRJNA562643) | freshwater metagenome | isolation source: river surface water | place: USA:Blue River Watershed | collected 2017-08-18
AGGGCGAAGAGCTGGAACCGGCACGCCAGAAGGCACTGAAATTCGGCATCAAGCCCGAGAACATCTTAATCGACGACCTGCGCGAAGAGTTCGTGCGCGATTTCGTGTTCCCGATGTTCCGCGCCAATACCATTTACGAAGGCGAGTACCTGCTCGGTACCTCAATCGCCCGCCCGCTGATCGCCAAGCGCCTCATCGAAATCGTTAACAAGACCGGCGCCGACGCCATCTGTCACGGTGCGACCGGCAAAGGTAACGATCAGGTGCGTTTCGAACTGGGCGCCTATGCCCTCAAACCCGGTGTTAAGGTCATCGCGCCATGGCGCGAATGGGATCTGCTCTCGCGTGAAAAGCTCATGAAATATGCTGAGTCGCATGGTATCCCCATCGATATGAAGCACAAGAAGGGTGGTTCGCCGTATTCGATGGATGCCAACCTGCTACATATCTCCTTCGAAGGCCGACATCTGGAAGACCCTGCCGCCGAAGCCGAAGAATCGATGTGGCGCTGGACGGTTTCGCCCGAGAAGGCGCCAAACAAGGCTGAATACATTGACATCGACTACGTGAAGGGCGACCCGGTCGCCATCAACGGCAAGAAGATGAAACCGCATGACATTCTGGCCAAGCTCAACGAATTGGGCGGTAAACATGGCATCGGTCGTTTGGATCTGGTCGAGAACCGCTATGTCGGCATGAAATCGCGCGGCTGTTACGAAACGCCGGGGGGCACGATTCTACTCAAGGCGCACCGTGCCATCGAATCGATCACGCTGGATCGCGAAGTCGCCCACCTCAAGGACGATCTGATGCCGCGTTACGCCAGCCTGATTTATAACGGCTACTGGTGGAGCCCGGAGCGCCGTGCGCTGCAAACCCTCATCGACCATACGCAAGAGCATGTGAACGGCTCGGTTCGTCTGAAGCTCTACAAGGGGAATGTCATTGTCGTCGGTCGTGATTCGAAACAGGATTCGCTGTTCGATCCGACGATCGCCACCTTCGAAGACGATGCCGGTGCCTACGACCAGAAAGATGCGGCCGGCTTTATCAAGCTGAATGCGCTGCGCATGCGTATTGGCGCTAACCGCGATGCTCGAAAGGATGCCAAGGCCACCAAAGCGACGGCCAAAAAGCCAGCGGTTAAAAAAACCAAGGCCGCACCTAAAACCGCATCGCGTAAAAAGGCTTAAATCGTGGAAGGTACCTTGTTCGGCTTTACCGAGGAGCAGATTGCCGACTTCATGTCGACTTACGGCGTGGCGGCGTTCATTCTTTTTATGCTCTTCATCATTGCCGAGATCGCCATCAAATCGAAGGCGGGCAAGATGGGTACCGCTATCCTGTTTTTTGTACTCGCCTTTGGCATGGTCGGTTACATCGCCAAAGGCATCATCCAGAAACTGTGGGGAATCTAAATGGCGCAATACGATAATGTATCCGTGGTGAAAGCCGCTAATGTCTATTTCGACGGCAAGTGTGTCAGCCACACGATTCAATTCGCCGACGGCACCAAGAAGACCGTCGGCGTCATTCTGCCGTCCTCGTTGACGTTCAATACTGGCGCACCGGAAGTCATGGAAGGCGTGGGGGGCACCTGTCGCGTTCGCCTCAAGGGTGAAGCGAATTGGAAGACCTATGGTGCCGGTCAGTCGTTTGATGTGCCGGGCAACTCCTCGTTCGAGATCGCCTGTGACGAGCCCTACCACTATGTTTGCCACTTCGGATAATCGCCATGCCCAGTTTTGACATTACTTCCGAAGTCGACATGGTGTCGCTCAAAAACGCCGTCGACGTCGCCAATCGAAAGATCGCCAACCGTTACGATTTCAAGGGCTCTGACGCCAAGGCGGAGTTGAATGAGAAAGACAAGACCATCGTCCTGCACGCCGACAACGATTTTCAGCTCGATCAGATGCAGGGGATTCTGCTGCCGGAGATGACCGGCAAGGGGATCGACGTGCGTTGCCTGGAGCATGGTGCGATCCAGAAGGTCAGCGGCAACAAGGTCAAACAGGATCTGAAGGTGCGCGTTGGCATCGAGCAGACGCATTCCAAGAAGATTGTGGCCATGCTCAAGGATTCGAAGCTGAAGGTTCAAGCTTCCATCCAGGGGGAGGCGGTGCGGGTTAGCGGCGCCAAGCGCGACATCCTGCAGGAAGCCATTGCCCTCGTGAAGGAGGGCATCAAGGATTTGCCGCTGCAGTTTGGCAACTTTCGTGAGTAGAAACATCCAAGGCGCCTGCGGGCGCCTTTTTTACTGACGCCATGAGTACGACGCCGAACCAGCTTCGCTGTGCTTTTGCTGCGCTGCCGCCGGGCGGTGCGCCGACCCAGGGTCAGGTCACGGAAGTTGTGGATGAACCCGTGCCACCGGAGATTCGTGAGCGATTGCAAACGGGTCGCCGACCGGCAGCGGTACTGATGCCGATCCTTGGCGCCCAATCGGGGAGACTGCGACTTTTGCTGACGCAGCGCACCGATCATTTACGTGACCATGCCGGCCAGATCAGCTTTCCCGGGGGCGGCTTGAAACCGGGTGAAACCCCGTTGGAAGCAGCACTGCGCGAAGCAGAAGAGGAGATTGGGCTGAACAGAGCCGCAGTCGATGTATTCGGGGAAATGCCCCGATATCACACTGGTACTGGTTTCAATGTCTCGCCGATGATCGCCTTTGTCTCCGACGGGGCCTCATTCAGGCCAGATCCGGGTGAGGTGGCCGAAATATTCGAGGCCCCACTGGACTATTTGATCGACCCCAGAAATTTTCGTCAGGAAACTCGGTTTTACCGAGGGGCTTGGCGCAGCTTTCTAGCCGTTCCCTGGTCCGGACGCTATATCTGGGGAGCAACGGCAGGCATGCTGGCGCAGCTTTCTCGCATCATCCATGGCCAAAAGATTGCATAAATGGCCGTTGAAATTATGATATCGTGACCGGACGACCCTACTGGCGGTGTTGTCGTGCCAGTAACGCACATTGACTGACAGGCTTCTTGATTTATGAAACTCGTTGTACTGATTCTTGCACTGCTGATTGAGCAGGTTCGACCGTTGCCCTATGCCCGCTTCGTCGGCGCGCCGTTAACGCGTCTCGCCAACTGGGTTGAAAGCGTATTTGATTCCGGAAACCGTCAGCATGGCTTTCTGGCGTGGCTGCTGGTGGTGGGTGGCGGTGTCATGCTGGCGACGATTCTGGATCTCCTCCTGTCGAGCATGAATATCCTGTTGGGGCTGGCCTTTGGGGTGTTGGTGCTCTACCTGACCCTGGGTTTTCGCCAGTTCAGTCATTCCTTCACTGAAGTGAACGAAGCCCTTCAGGCCGATGACGTACCCGCAGCCCGAAAAGCGATGAAAGCCTGGAATAGTGAGTGTCCGGATAACGCCAGTTCGGATGAAATCGCCCGGTTGGCGATCGAGACCGGCGTGCTGGCATCGCATCGCCATGTCTTTGGCGTACTGGCCTGGTTTGTCGTATTCGGTCCGGTGGGCGCCGTGTTTTACCGGCTGAGTGCATTTCTGGCAACGCACTGGAATGGTAGCGACCGCAAGGATGATGAAGTGGTGGGGGAGCATGCGGCCGAAGAGGTGCAGGTCAAGCGTCGACAGTTCGGCGCCTTTGCCCGCCAGGCCTTTGCGCTGGTTGATTGGCTGCCGGCCCGCATGACGGCCGTGGCCTTTGCCATCGTGGGGAATTTTGAAGATGCCATTCATTGCTGGCGCGAACAAGCCGGTACCTGGCGTGATCACACCGCTGGTGTGATTGTAGCTGCGGGCGCTGGTGCGCTGGGTGTCAAACTCGGTGGCCCGCTGAGCGAATCCCCGGTGATCGAAGACGAGGTTGTTTCGGACCGCCCGGAAATCGGGGTTGGCGAAGAGGCAACGCCAGCAGTTTTGCCGTCGGCCATTGGACTGGTCTGGCGCGCTTTGATTTTGTGGGTGATACTACTCGCAGTTGTTGGGCTCGCCGCTTGGGTGGGCGTTTGATTCATACATAAAACCGTAGTTGGGAGACATAAGAATGAGCAAAGACGTTGTAGTACTGAGTGCAGTACGTTCGGCTATTGGCACCTTCGGTGGTTCTCTGTCGGACATGGAGCCGTCGGAACTGGCTGGCGCCGTGATGAAGGAAGCGGTCGGCCGCTCAGGTGTCGACCCCAAGGAAATTAACTATGTGACCGTCGGCACGGTCATGCCGACCGATTCGCGCTTTGCTTACGTGTCGCGCGTCGCTTCGATCCAGGCTGGTCTGCCGATGGATTCCGTCGCCATGCAGGTGAGCCGTCTGTGCGCTTCCGGTCTGCAGGGTATTGTGACCTCGGCCCAGAATATTCTGCTGGGGGATTCAGATTACGCCATCGGTGGCGGTGTTGAGGTCATGTCGAAGGCAGCCTACATGCTGCCGGCGATGCGCTGGGGTGCCCGCATGGGCGACTCGAAGGCGATTGATAGCATGGTCGCCGTGCTGACCGATCCGTTCGGCGTCGGTCACATGGGCGTGACCGCTGAGAACCTGGCCGCCAAGCATGGCATTACTCGTGAAGCCCAGGATGCCTTCGCGGTCGAATCGCAGCGTCGTGCCGCTGCCGCAATCGCCGCTGGTCACTTCAAGTCGCAGATCATGCCAATTGTGAAGCAGACCAAGAAGGGCGAGGTCGTTTTCGACACTGATGAACACGTCAAGGCGGGGACCACCCTGGAAGCGCTAGCCAAGATGAAACCGGCCTTCAAGAAAGAAAATGGTACCGTGACCGCAGGTAACGCCTCGGGCATTAATGATGGCGCGGCTTTCTTCGTGCTGGCCGATGCCGCTGTTGCCGCCAAGGCTGGTCATAAGCCGATGGCGCGTATTGTGTCTTACGCCGTCGCCGGTGTGCCGAACCATGAAATGGGCGAAGGTCCGATTCCGGCAACGCAGCTGGCCCTGAAGAAGGCCGGTCTGAAGCTGGATCAGATGGATGTCATTGAGTCGAATGAAGCCTTTGCGGCTCAGGCGCTATCGGTCATGAAAGTGCTGGGTCTCGATCCGGCGAAGACCAACCCCAATGGTGGTGCCATTGCCCTGGGTCACCCGGTCGGTTGCTCGGGTGCGTTCATCGCCACCAAGGCGGTCTACGAACTGCAACGTATTGGCGGCAAGTATGCGCTGGTCACCATGTGTATCGGTGGTGGTCAGGGTATCGCCGTCATCTTCGAGCGCTGCTAATTCGTAAATGCTTGAAAAAACCGCCCCTCGGGGCGGTTTTTTATGGGCGAATCAGTTGCCCTCTAGTAAGCGGCGCAACAGCGCAAGCCGTGGCGCCGTAGCAGTTTCAGCCGTCACAGCTGCCTGAAGCGCACAACCCGGATCCTGATCGTGCCGGCAGTCCCGGAAGCGGCAATCCCCCAGATGCGGGCGAAACTCCGGAAAAGCCAGCAGGATCTGTTCACCGGTGAGGTGTGATAACCCGAAGACCTGCAGTCCGGGCACATCAATAATCGTTGTGTCGTCATCGAGCTGATACGACTGGACGGTAGTAGTTGTGTGACGTCCGGTATCCAGAAAATGCGAAATTTCACCAATGGTCGCTTTGGCATCGGGCACGAGCGCGTTGATCAATGACGATTTGCCCATCCCAGATTGGCCCGTGAGCGCGGTCGTTTGGCCATGGATGCGTTCTCTGAGCTGATCCAGACCCAGGCCACTCAGCGTCGAGGTTTCAACGACTGGGATACCGATGCGTGCAAAGACGTTGAGGAGGTTTCTGGCTCGGGGCAACAGGTCTGCAAGATCGGCCTTGTTCAGAATGATCGTGAAGTCTATGTTTTCCGCAGCGCAGGCGATCTGACAGCGGGAGAGCAGTTCCGGATCAAACGAAGGTTCGGTCGCGACCACAAACCAGACCTGATCGACATTGGCGGCGATGGCTTTCTCTTTAAATTGATCCGATCGCCTAAAGAGGTTACGGCGAAGCTCGATCTCTTCGATCACAGCTTGCGGTTGATTCATGTCGCCCGAATTGCCCAGATCGGCTAAATGCACGATGTCGTTGACGGCCACCTCGCGTTTTTTGCCACGGGCAATGCAATGCCATAATTTGCCGACCGTATCGCGTGCCACATAATGCCGGCCGTGGCTGGCAATGATTCGGGCGGCAAAGTGGGCGGCTTGCTTCATGGATTATCAGTTTTTGGACTCAAGATGCGCAATACGCAGCGCGGCGGGTGGGTGCGAGTCATGAAACAGAGAATAGAGGCTGTCGGGGGTGAGGGTTGCCGCATTCTCGCGGTACATCGTCACCAGTGCCTGAATCAACGCGTGCGCCTGGCTAGACTTGGCGGCGTAAGCATCGGCTTCGTACTCGTGTTTGCGCGATAGCGCGTTACTCAATGGTGTGAGGGGTAAGAGACAGAGCGGCATGACCAGACTGAAGAGCGCCAGCGCCGTGGCCGGCGTGGCAATACTGACGCCCAGCCCCTGATAGAACCAGGGGGCTTCCAGCAGTTGAAATAAGGCCCAGAGTAGCGCCAGGGAGATCAGCGACATGGCCAGCAAGCGTTTGGGGAGATGCCGACGTTTGTAGTGGCCAATCTCATGCGCCAGCACGGCCTCTAGCTGGTCGGGTGTGAGCTGACTGATGAGCGTATCGAAGAGCACGATACGCCGATTGCGACCAAAGCCAGTGAAATAAGCGTTGGCATGGGCGGAGCGGCGAGAGCCATCCATGACAAAGAGCCCGCTGGTATGAAATTGGCAACGATGCAGTAGGGCATCCAGCTTCGCTTTGTGTGCCGAGTCTGGCATTGGCGTGAACTTGTTAAATAGCGGCGCAATCAGCACCGGATACAGGAACAGCAACAGCAGATTGAAACCCATCCAGGCCAACCAGGCCCAGATCCAGGTCGTGGCACCGGCGTTTTGCAGCAGCCAGAGTAAGAGCGAGAGGATGGGTAGAGCAATCAATGTACCGACAAGGGTGCTCCGCATCAGATCGGTGACGAAGAGCGCTGGTGTCATCCGGTTAAAACCGAAACGGGCCTCCAAACCAAATTGCCGGTAAATCCCCAAGGGAAGATCAATCACACCGGAAGCGAACCCGAGCATGCCAAGAAAAATCAGCCCGGTGAGCAAGGAGGCGTGGGTATTAGCATCGGCAGGCGCCAGCGTGATGGCCCATCCGTAGAGGAGATTAATGCCGCCGCCCAGGGTCAGCGCTAGTAGCCAGACTGTCTCAACGAGTAACTGGATCTGACTGAGCCGCATTTTAGCCACGGTATAGTCGGCGGCTTTCTGGTGATCGTCTAGGGGAATCGCCGTAGAAAATGCCTCAGGCACCTGGCCGCGATGATGCTTTACCGAGGCAGTTTGCCGCCGACATAACCAGAGCCGGATGATGAGGTTGCAAAGTACGAGTGCCAGGAAGGCGAGGGTGATATCGGACATCGTAAAAGTGACTTGTGACACAATGCCGAATCTTATCGCGAGTAAACGTTCTTAAGGTAATCACGCATGACAATCGATCAACGTCGTCTGGTCTGGCTGGATATGGAAATGACGGGCTTGGACCCGGCGTCGGACACGATTCTGGAATTGGCCATGGTCGTTACCGATGCGGATCTGAACGTGGTGGCCGAATCCCCCTCCTGGGCGGTTTATCAGCCGGATGCGGTGCTGGATGGCATGGACGATTGGAATACCAAAACCCATGGGGCCTCTGGTCTGACGCAACGTGTACGTCAGTCTACGATGAATATGCGCGCTGTCGAGCAGGCGGCAATTGAATTCATGCAGGTCTGGGTAGGCAAGGGCATAAGCCCCATGTGCGGCAACTCGATCTGCCAGGATCGGCGTTTCATGGCGCGATATATGCCCGAATTAACGACCTGGTTTCATTACCGCAACCTCGACGTCAGTACACTCAAGGAGTTGTGTCGGCGTTGGCGGCCGGACTTGTCGGCTCAAGTCAATAAAACTGGCGCCCATACGGCGCTGGCCGACATCCACGAATCGATCGACGAACTACGCTTTTACCGCGCGCACTTCATCAAGGCTGATCAGGCCTAGCGCTGTCCGTGCGCCGGAAGAGAGTATAACGTTCAGCCCGGTTGCCACGACGATGACCGGCCCAGACTTTACTGGCATTTTCCCAGCCATTTGGTAGCCGGATCTCGTTTTGATGGCCAGGTGTCTCAACCAATAGCCAGGTACAGTTTTTGCCAGCGCTGAAACCGGCGCGTGGCATCGCCCGCTGGAGTTGGAAGGATAGTGCGGCACGTGCGTCGTCTGATACTTTGAAGGTGGCGAGACACCCCGCACCACTGACTTGCTGATCAATCTGTTGGCCAAGACGGCTAAAACTCATCCCGTGGTCGATCCACGGCATCCAGAGCGCAACTGCGAGCGCCCAGGTCAATGTGACGCCGGTAAACCAGTGCTGGATCCCTCGAACCGGCGAGCGAGGGATGTTGCGCATGAGTACGAACCAGCCAATGGTGAGCAGAAAGGCAAGAGCCGGCGCCAGCAGGGTCAGCGGGGTGCTAAATCCGGGTTCCAGGCGTGTGACAGTCTGAGCGAGTGATGCGGGCCAACCGAAATGCATTGCGGCCCAGCCTAGCCAGATGAAACCGGCGGTGAGGGTAAACAGAGTTAGTGTAAACGCGTCGAGCAAGTTGGCTGCGCCTCGGCGTAGGTGGGTGACGGATGCCGTTGCCAGGAGCAGCATGGGCATCAAGAGCACAAGGCTCTTCGAAGGGCGCGCCGGGGTTGTAGCAATCTCCAACAGGAGCGCCAGGATGAAGACGCCGAGTGGCATCAGGTTTTGACGATGCCAAAAGGTCAGGCGACGCCGCCATAGCGTCCAGGCGGCGATCGGCCAGGTCGGCCAGCTGGTCCAGGCAACCAGCTTGATGAAATTAAGCAATGACGTGGGTAACTCTTGGACGTCACGAACCATAGTGATGGGCCAGATTGCCTTGAACAGGGCGTCAGCGAAGTTGCCGGTGCCTGGGTCACCAAAAGCGGCGGCATGGATGAACCAGGAAAGTCCGATCAGTAAGCCAAGCAGCAGAGCGATCAGCGTGTTGAGACGTAGCCGTGGCTTGACCAGAAAGAGCCCCAGCAGCGTGATGACCAATGGCATGGCAATCGGCAGGCCGCCCGCCAGGATGGTGATGCCCAGACCGAGTGCCGTCAGGAGAGCGCCGGGCGATACCTTCTCGAAACAGAGCCGACTGGATCCCCAGAAGAAAATCGCGTAGCCCGCCATGATCGCCAGATCGGGCTGGGTTTCATGCGCCGTGAGCATGACGCCGGGTGCGCCCAGCATGAGGAAGGGCAGTACGTGGGCCTCTTCAGCGCTAGTAAAGGCCTTGGCGGCCTCGTAGAGTGCATAGAGACCAAGACCTACCCAGAACAGGTTGCCGATGCGGGCGGCATCAGGCAGGCTGAGAAATAAACTGAACGGCCAGGCGATCAGAGCGTTGATCCAGTAGTACAGGGGCGATTGATCCCAACTCTCGAGCTGGAAGGTCGGCGTCAGCCAGCTCCCACCATGAAGCAGTTGGGCAATCACGCCGAATTGTTCTGCGTCATCGCCACGCCACGGGTCACGACCAACCAAGCCGGGAATCAGTAAGACCAGAAGCAGACAGAAAGCCACCGGCCAGCTCATCAGCAGCGGTTGGCGCGAATAGGTGCTCCAGCGAACGGGCGCGTCCGGTTGTGCCGAGGGCGGCGTGGGGCGGAGGTCTAAAAAGGACATAGCGACGCAATCATACAAAAAAACAAAAGGCAGCCTTAGCTGCCCTTGTTATTCTGCCAGGTCGGAATTTAGGCCGACTTGCGCAGACCGCCAAATTTCTGACGGAACTTCTCAACGCGACCAGCGGTATCGACAATCTTCTGCTTGCCCGTGTAGAACGGGTGGCAGTTCGAGCAGACTTCAACGTTGAGCGGCTTGTTCATCGTCGACTTGGTCTTGAACTTTTCGCCGCACGAGCAGGTGACTTCGATTTCGTTGTATTCGGGGTGGATGCCAGAGCGCATGGGTGTTTCCTTTGGGAGTTGCGTGCCGATCCGGCGGATGTGGCCGGATCCCGTAAGCTTCGAATTATCGCTGATTTTTCAAGTGATTGCAACTATCCACGGCGCATAGCGTCGAAAAATTCGGCGTTGTTCTTGGTCGAACGGACCTTATCGAGCAGGAATTCCATCGCCTCGATATCGTCCATCGGGTAAAGGAGTTTGCGCAGAACCCAGATCTTCTGCAGGATTTCCTGCGGAATGAGCAATTCTTCGCGACGGGTCCCCGAGCGGTTGACGTTGATCGATGGATACAGGCGTTTTTCCGACATCTTCCGATCCAGGTGGATCTCCATGTTGCCGGTGCCCTTGAATTCCTCGTAAATCACATCGTCCATACGGCTGCCCGTGTCGATCAGCGCGGTGGCGATGATGGTCAGCGAGCCGCCTTCCTCGATATTCCGGGCGGCACCGAAGAAGCGTTTCGGCTTCTGGAGAGCGTTGGCGTCAACGCCGCCGGACAGCACTTTGCCGGAAGCCGGCTGAACCGTGTTGTAGGCGCGGGCGAGGCGGGTAATCGAATCCAGCAGGATGACAACGTCCTTCTTGTGCTCGACCAGACGTTTGGCCTTTTCGATGACCATCTCGGCGACCTGTACGTGACGCACCGGTGGTTCGTCAAAGGTCGAGGCGACGACTTCGCCGCGCACCGAGCGCTGCATTTCGGTCACTTCTTCCGGGCGCTCATCGATCAGCAGCACAATCAGCACCACATCGGGGTGGCTGGCCGTAATGGCGTGCGCGATGTTCTGCAGCATGACGGTTTTGCCGGATTTCGGCGATGCGACCAGCAAACCCCGCTGGCCTTTGCCGATAGGGGCGACCATGTCGATGATGCGCGAGGTCAGGTTCTCTTCGGGCCTGCTATCGCGTTGCAGTCGCAGCCGCTCGTGCGGGTGCAGCGGCGTCAGGTTCTCAAACAGAGTCTTGGTCTTGCAGGCATCGGGCG
>JACCDW011679261.1_pt1 | contig 11006 bp, 15 predicted proteins | sample 7449781 | NCBI WGS metagenome assembly JACCDW01 (sample SAMN15323449, study PRJNA562643) | freshwater metagenome | isolation source: river surface water | place: USA:Blue River Watershed | collected 2017-08-18
AGAGGGGAAATCGCCATTGATTTACCCTAGCTCTGTGGATAAGAATCCCTACTAAATTATCCACAGAAATCAAAGGTTAATTGGTTCTCTAAACAATAAGACCAATACCTCGAATTTTGTTGTCCTTGATTTAAATCCCACCAAAGGCATCTAGTAATGTAGGGAGATACTAGTAGGCTTTGGGATTTATCTAACCACACTTTTTCGCCAATTTCATATTGTCGAATCTCTTTTGGATTATTTGCTCGATATCCTTCTGTATTTAAATTTAATACACGGAGCATATGAACATCCAAGCAAACAACCTCAACAGTATTGGGATAACATAATTCTAGAGCGAATGATGTTTTTGCCAATCCAATTCCAGTTAAATCTTTGGCTAATCTGTTTCTTAATTCTACCCAAGTCTCATTATCAGTTTTCTTAAAAGCATCTGGATTCGCCCAAAACTTCTTCGAAAAACTAAGGATATTGATGAAACGTTGATTATGAAGACCAGCACGACCTTCAATCAATCTCTGCATCAAGGTTTCGGAATTATTAATCCATTCTTCGAAATTCTTAATGCAGTTATATAGATTAACATTACTTTCCCATGTGGTGTGGATGCTGGTAAATGCAAACAACCATCTCTGAAAAATCTCTGCATCTGTTTGTGGTGTGATAGTGTCCCAATAATTTTGATATTGAGCAAACTTATCAGCGTTTCGTAGGGTAAACACTTCGTTCATTCTTTGTTCCTTTAGGGTAGGATGATTTAGTTTACTCGAAATCCTATGGTGTGTCAAGAGCAAAGGAACAACAAAATTATAAATAGAACAACATGTATTGTATGTAAAATTAATACATAAGGAAATTGATATGTCATTAAGAAGATATTTGAAAGAATTGGCCAGTGATATTGAATTACTCGAAAACAATGGTCTAATCAAAGAAGCTACCATATTACACGAAAAGTTTATTCGTGTTGCAACTTTCCCACATAGAAAGGATCAGTTAATTGATAGGTCCTTTGAAGATGCGGATAGATGGGAAGATGAAGAGAAATTAAGAGCCCAGGCAAATGAAGATTACTATGGAGAATTAAAAGACAATCCAGATGAAGATATTGTTGATGATTCTTTGGCCTCGGATTTTGATCTTGATACAAATGAGATGTCTTTAACTGATGATGCCGATACAGATCATGAAGAAGTGTATGGTTTAATAAATCAATTAAAAGAAAAATTAAGTTCAGATAGTGCAGCTCTTAGTTTATTAAAACAATTGGAAGATATGTATGATTCTTCTGCTATGGGCGAAAGATAGAATTATTTTTTGATATATAAAAAACCCCTCGAAATCTTTCCAGGGGTTTTTTCTTTTATAAATATCATATGTATATTCCTTATGTAATTGAAAAATCTGCTACTGGTGAAAGATCTTACGATTTGTGGTCAAGGTTGATGAAGGATCGTATAATATTCTTGGGTACTGGAGTAGATGACCATGTAGCCAATGTCATTATTGCTGAATTACTTTATTTAGATAAAGAAGATTCACATTTACCAATTGAGTTTTATATTAACTCTCCTGGTGGATCTGTTTCTGCAGGCTTAGCAATTTATGATGTTATGCATACCATTAGTGCACCTGTTAATACCACTTGTGTTGGTATGGCCGCTTCTATGGGAGCTGTTTTATTAGCTGGTGGAACTGGTGAAAGATCTGCATTACCTCATTCTCGAATTATGATCCACCAGGTAAGTAGTGGTTTTTCTGGTACCGCTGCAGATATTAATATTCAAGCAAAAGAAACAAATAAATTATATGCGCAGCTTTTAGCAATTCTCTCAAAACACACAGGACAAACAATTAAAAAATTAGAGAATGACTGTGATCGAGATTATTACATGGCAGCTGAAGAGGCTAAGAAATATGGCCTTATTGACTCTGTAATTGCGCCTAAGAAACAATCCTAATATTTCTTTTCTATAGATAATTTGTATAATATTAATATGAAATTCAACACCTTACCTCAAGCGCCAAGAGTTCCAGGAATGCCAGGACCTATTGTACCAAATCCAAGGCCAGTAAAGAAGCCAGTTGTTTTGTTTGCAATTCCAGGTGGTTCTTTCACTCAAGGTTTTTTCGATTCTTGGACCAGATTATTAATGGCCTCAGCACAATTACCATTTGATTTGGTTTGTACTCGCCATTATAGCCCAGTTATTTATCACTGTCGAGCTAATTTACTTGGAGCTGATAATAGAGCTGGACTTCATCAACTTCCATTCCAAGGTAGATTAAATTACGATTATATGATGTGGCTTGATACAGATATTAATTTTACTGTAGAGCAAATCTTATCTTTATTTACTACAATGCAAAAACAAAAAGATATCGAAGTATTGTGTGGTATCTATTTGACAACTGATGGTGTGCATTCTACCATTGTAAAAGATTGGGATGTTAACTACTTCCTCAAAACTGGTATGTTCCCTTTTCTTACAATTGATCAACTTAAAGAAGAAGCAGCAAAATCTCCTAACAAATTAGCTAAGGTGTTTTATGCTGGAATGGGTTGTATGATGGTTCGAAAAGGCGCATTCGAAAAGATCACATATCCATGGTTCGAACCTGTAATGCACGAAATTGAGCAGTCCAGGGATTTCTCTTCCGAAGATGTTTCCTTATGTTGGAAATGGGCCGAAAAGGAAGTGGGTATTTGGGTAGATCCGAATATTGTTGTTGGCCATGAAAAACAAGTGGTAATTAGATAAATTAAAAAATCCCTCGAAAGAGGGATTTTTTATTATAGCTTCATTTTCTGTTCAGCTTTTTGGATCTCTAAAAATAATGGGATGAAGTTCTTTAATTGTTCAGATAATGTATTAATGTTTTCTTTTTGTAATTTAGTATTTTCTGTGGGAGCTATTAAATCTTCTCCCATCACATCGAAATACATTTTATCGCAGCAATCTAATAGCTGGCCAAAGTTCACTAATAATTCTGTATGACGAGAAACAAATTCCGCATGCAATTCTTCGTTCATATTGTCCTCGAAAAAGTATCCATTATCTTAACACTGAATGCTTGATCTTTCTTATTCGTCGCCATAAAATGAATGGTTATATAGGTGAAATCATCATCCTTTATTCCTAGCGATATATTAATGATATCACTCCTGCAGCCTAATAAAGGAAATTGTTCTTCATATTTTACATCATACTCGAAACATTTATATAAGGTTTCGAATACATGTGGCCTATATTCATTTGCACATAATAAAACTAAATAGGGAAGACAACCTTTTTGACTACCACTTAAATGACCCTGGCAACTAAACACTGTCCAACAATAATCTGTTTTATTAATTCTTTCAACAATTTCCCGCAGCTTAGGATCGACATGTTTTTTCTTTAATTCTCTCGGGGGAATATGAAGAAACTTATTATTCTTTAAAGCTAGATCATACATCGAGATCAATATTCTCCCTGGTAGAAATTATTAAATCATCTCTGTTTCTTTTATTTGAATCAGGGATAATTAATAAATCATCGCCACACTCTACCTCGAAAAATGAAAACTTGCATTTCTCCAGGGAAAGATTTAAATTATTGTCCTCGAAAAAGTTACGTAGATTTAATAGGGTGGTTTCTGTATTATTAAAAATACAAACTCGATCTTCACCCCAATAATCCATGAGTTTATTAATTGCAGAAACATCAACTATCATAATTGTGTGTAGGCTATTGTTGTATCTCTCTGTACATGAATAAACTTTTCATTTACTACTAGCTGCCAAAGAAACCAAGCCCTTCTCCCCATTGAAAAAGCTAAATATTCATTCTCACATTTAAAAGCCTCATTCTTCCAATTGTCTTTTAAATATTTGAATCTTAACTCTAACCTATTTATAATATCATACCATTCTTTTTCTTTCAATGGTCTGGAGCTGTGGAACTCGTCATATTCGATCTTCTTGTGATTAAAAGAAGATCGATGAATTACCATGAAACTTGGGGTAGAATAAGTTTTGGTTAATGATGGCAGCTCTAAAATCGATCCAACAAATTTAACTAAAGCTTCATCTGGGGCATTATAATTTTTTACTCGAATTTGGCCAGTCTCTAAATTGAATACCTGGTAAACAATTGGAAAATCATCATAGCTCAGAATCTTATCTTCCTCAGACTCGAATTGCTCAACATATTTAAATTTACTTGGCTTTTCTTCATGCCTCGGAATATATCGCCAAACTTTAATTAGGAACATTTTTTTCCTCGAATTTTAATAAGGGAATAGAACCAATTTTCTTCTCCTCTATTCCATTTAAAACATTATAAATATCATAACACCATCGAGCTTTATAAAAAACATAATCACTCGAAATATCTAATAGCAAATTCTCATCCACTAAGTTTGTAATTAAACTCCTATTAGATTTTAAAATATCTACAATTTCTCCCACCTCTAAAGAGATTTTCAGTTCCTCGAAAATCTCTTCTAACACTTCCACTCTACCACATAATAAATCACAATACAATTTACATGATAAAACAATTACTCGAATTTCATCACTCGAAAAACTAATTGGTAAAACATCATGCAACTCACCATTTAAAAAAGGTAATAAGGAATATAATTTTTTCTTGATGTTTGATATATGGACAGAACGAGGCATTAATTGGAGAACATTAAAATACCTCGAAAAATAAATATTCTCAATTTCTTCCAATACAATAAATAAACTATGCATTCTCGAATCAAAAGAATCAGGAATGTCATAGTTGTATTTTATTTGAGATTTTTTATTTTCAATTATTAGAGGAGAGATTTTTTTCATCTCTCCTCTAATAACAAATCTATGAATGTCTAGTGTTTTAAGAATTACACGACAATGCGACTTATTTAAAAACACTCGAAACATAACATTATAACATACTGATTGGAGTAAAACTATACCTTAAATTGCCATACACTTTTATAGCAATTTCTTCAACTCCCATGTTTGTATATAAAGCAGAATAATATTGAAATAATGTTTTAATTGGTGGCTCTGAAGGTGTTAATCCATTTTGCGCTAGATATTGACGCCATGAAGAATAACTAGTAGAACCACGAACATTTAAACGAACGATCTCAGCCTCATCTGTAATCACTTCATTTAAAAAAGCAATCCTACCCTCTAATTGCTTTTTATTATATTCTAAAAGCTCATCCAATTTTTCCGAATTCTCATATACAGAAGCAATTACCTCACCATTGTCATAAACAGCAAATAACTGCCCATTATCTTCTGGCTCTTCTCTAATTGGTTCTTCTGTTGGTTCTTCACTCGAAATTTCAACTTCCACTTCTTCAACAACATTTTCAACAACAGACTCTAAAGAAGAATCAATGCCTTCCTCTACTGTTAATACTTGTGGTGTTGATGCTTTACGTCTACCCATTATAAATCCCTCGAAAAATTATGCATAATCTAACTTCATCAAAATACGATACAAAATATTTCCCAATAACACCAATAACAAAAATGGCAAAATAACTAGGAAATAAAATTCACTCGTATATTTTAATATATACAAAATTAAGAAAATTGAAATTACTATATATATAATAACAAAAATTAAAACACGCAAAAGAATAGCATGAAATAAATTGACCCGCTCTAAATCCAATACACTACACCTCGAACAAATCTTAGTAAATGTATCTGTCTTAAACGGCACCTTACATAATTTACAAATTTCCCAATAAGGAGGAACTATAGATTCCCGTTTCCAAGGATTATATATTTCCTCATCCAACATACTCATGAGATTATTTGAATACCCTTTTCCTTTAATTTATTCCTATCAATTAAAGGAAAACCAGTAAGCTGAATTAACTCACCCAAACTATGAATCTCTACCTCTTGATCCATATTCAATTCATCACTCGAAATCTTATCTGTAAATATATGAAAGTTCTGATTACTCGAACCAGCTAAACCATTATATATTCTTTCTGATTCTATATATCTGCCATCAATCAAAACATCCAAATACTCTAAACACTTGGACATAGTTTCATCCCCTCGAATTTCATCAATACTATATCCAGAAAAAACAATTATTCCCCTAGGTAAATCTAATTCCTCTAAACCAATTAAAAGTTCTAGTAATTCTTTTGGTTGCTCGAAAGGATCTCCACCAGTAATTGTCACTCCACTACAACCACTCTCTCTAACACTCGAAATTAAATCTTCTATATTAATTAAATCATTCCTATAATGACTCCAAGTTTCAGGATTATAACAACCCTTACACATTTTTCTACAACCCTGAGTCCATATTACAAATCTATCTCCAGGACCATTAACTCTCGAATTTTGAATTGTAGAATGAATGTTTATTACCATTTTTTATTAGCCTCGAAAATTAGAACAACACAGAGTATCATAAGTTGAGCCTATTCTCGAATCACCTATATAGAAAGAACTCATAAGAATGGTTTTAGTAAATAGCCTCGAAAATCTCACCCAATTATCTTATAAAATCTTGAGCCTATTATTTTTTCGAATTTCAAAAAAATCATGAAGGAATGTTTTTTGATAGTGTAGAATAATATATATTACCTCTAATTTTTATATTTAGAATTTGAATTTGGGTGTGTTTGTTTAAAGTGGCCGATAAAACCATTTCCAAAATCCATCCACAGTCCATTCAAAACTCCACTCAAAAACAATTTAAAACCCCTACTAAGATTTTAATTTTCTCTATATATATTAATTATTCATGAGGGTAAAATATTCTCGAATTTCAATCTATATATTTATTTTCCCTATATAGAAGAAATAAATAAATATCTCTCTCTAATCTTTTTTCTCTCTATATAATTTTAAATATATATTGTTTTTCTCTATTCTATATTTCTCGAATTTCAATTATATGTTTTCGAATTTCAATTTCTTTATTGCTCGAAAAACGTGGGAAGATAAATGCTCGAAAAATAGGGTTTCAGGATATGGGTTATTGTCTCCACTAGTTCTCCATCAATTCTCCACTGGTTTATTAATATTGTTTCTATTATGTTATTGTATTAGGTAAAAATGGGAATTGATAGTAATTGATAGGTAAAGATGTTTATTCTCCATGGTCTATTATTTTATCTATTATGTAATTATTTAGTATATATGTGAATAGGAATAAAATAAATATATATAGGGAAATATTTATTAGTGTGTGTATATAATTTAAGAATATTGTTATTGTGTAGATCATATTTTTCACACTTTTCTTTTGCCGTGCTTTTTTATATTAGATTAGCCTATAGATTTCCTTTATTTACCTTATGCGAGGCTGAATATGAGATTTTTATTAATAGGGTGTTCTCATCCCATTGTCTCCATATCTTATATTTTTTATATTGATTGTATTAGTATTTTCATGGTATTTAGAGAAGGTAAAAAAAAGGTTTATGTAGAAGAGTAATTTCTCTTATATATTAATTGCTCGAAAAAGAGAATAAAAAAAATCCCCTGAGTTAATGGGGGATTTTTCTTTTTTTATTTATTTGTTAGTAGTAGGAAGATTAGTATTTCTCCCGCAGCAATTGAAATAGCTGAAGAGATATATAATAGTTTTCTTAATCTATGTTGTTTAGTATTTGAAAACTTATATAGTAAATAAATAATGATTGGCACATTAAAATTAAGGAATAAGAGTGCTAGGATATTAATTAGGTTTTGCATGGCTTATTGATTCTCTTTTGGGGTGTTTTTTAAATCTCTGGGAAGTGTTTTTCTTGTATTGTTTTAATTTCTTCTATTATGTTTTCGCCTTCTTCTTCTGTTATGTTTAGGTTTTTGCATATGATAGAGAAATTTCCATTATATAGATTGTGTGAAAGTTGGTAATACAATTTATCTTGTATTTCATTTAGGAATGGTGATAGTAGGTAATATGTTTCGTCTGTTGAGTATTCTTCTGTTCTCATATTTTGATTATACCTTTTAGTTGGGGCAAAAATAAATCCCTCTATTATTGTGAGGGATTTTATTATTTACAGGTTAGAGATTTCGATTGTGATTTTTTTATTGTCTCTAATGGTTGAGATATTGAAATTGTCTATATTGTTGATTTTGATATTGTTATAAATATCGAAGATCATTTGTATTGGGTCATTGATTTTATCAGCAGCAATAATGTCCTCGAAAAGTGGGGTTTCGATTATGATTGTTTCTTCTTCTTGTTGGAAATCAAATGTGGTTTGTGTTGGTTTTAGCAATTTCTTTGTCCTGTATGGGTTATGTAGTGTTATTGATTTAGGTGTTGGCAAGTTTAGGTTATTGTTCTTTTTGTAGGAATAGAGATACGAGCCATTTTTTCCTTGGTGTTGTTGAAAGTTTATTGGTTGTTTAGAGTTATATTTTGGGTTTATAAACTTTGAGAATGTGCTTGAAACTTCGCAATTTATTTGTGCGAGCATTCCTTTTTCTGTGGGGTTTTTTCCAGAGAGATCGAAATTGTTGCATATATATTGTGAGATGTAATTTGTTGAGTAAAGTCCTTCTTGATGATTTTCCATAAAGAAGAGAATTTGTTGAGATCTTGAAAGTCCTGTTAACATAATTACAATTGTATTTTATGTATGGTTTATTTGTCAAGAGTTATGTGGGGATTTTTTATTTTCTTTTAGAATATATATTGTATGTCAAAGAGATATAAGATTAAGATTAAGCATCCTCGAAAAGTGAATCAATTTGCTTATAGTCCTGGGAGTGTTGAAGACCCAGATGAATGGCAGCTTCCTTTATATGATGAATTGGATGAGATTGCAGAGAGAGATTTGATTGAGTTTTCCAATGAATATATAGAGAGATGGAGATTGCCTAGTGAGCAAGCGAGTAAATTTAATAAAAGATTACAGAAATTATTAATTACCTTAAGTGAGAATAAAAGCTTAGAAGATAAGCTTGCTAGAGTATTAGATTTATATAAGCAATTTCCTCAATTAATGAATGAAAACAATTTGGGTGAATTATATAAGCAATCTCAAATTATGGATTCTGAATTAAAGCCTACGATTGATCTTATTAAAAAATTGAAAAAGGCTAAGAATGACAATTTGGCGGCTCTTAAAATATATCGCAGTCAGAAAAGAATTGATATAGATGTTAAATTGTCAAGAGATATTATTGAAGAAGAGAAGAAATTAGAAATTCAAAAAAGTGTTTATTCTGATATTGTAATTGCGGCGAAAGAAATATCTTTGTCATTGAAATATTTAAATAAATCTTTAGAGCAAACATGGGAAGACTTAACTCCAAAAGAAAAAGAGTACATGCAAAAGTTTATCAAGAATAATTTATCTTTTTTAAGTCCTTTGTTTGGTAGAGATGTTGACAATGCTCATGCTTTAAGGGGATGTACAGCTGATCAATTTAGTGATGTCATTGAGAATTTTATCAATGGGGATATTGCTAATAGAAAATATATTTTAAGAATCATGTCTGGTTCTCCGGTTTATTTTTTCGCCACAATTTCTAGCTCTCGTTCAGACATGAGGGCGAATGGGGAAATTATCACAAATAATTTCAGTCCTTTATATGAGGAATTAAAAAGATTGAATTATCCTCTTACATATGGGGCTTTGGAAACATCTGGATTTAGTTTATCTGAAATTAAAAATAGATTGATGAGTAAATTAAATATAGAAGAAAAAGATTTGGGTGTTTTCCCAGCAAAGTATTATTCTGATTTTGGTTTATATAACAGTTCTCAAAAAGAATTTGAATTATTTGAGAATCTTCATAAGCTTGGTTTAGATCCTATTCCTGCAAACGACACTCCTATTGTTTATTTTGACAAGGAGGGGAAGGGAAAGAATCGTGGTTTTATTATTGATTTTATTTTGCCTTGTCAATTATGTATATGTGAAGAAGATGAATGTAATCTTTCTCCTACAGTAAAGATAGTAGGGGAATATTTTGGTTGGTATGGTGATGTTTATGAAGCTAAGAAAACAATTAAGATAGATGTTCAGAAAACATTCGAACCAATTATTTCTAGTGCTTATTTACATTTTGTTCCTAATGATGTTAAAAATCCATGTCCAAAATTGCTAGAGATGAATATTGCTTCTGGATGTCAGGGCGGAACTTGTCAGGGTAAGTTTAATGAATCAAAAGTACCTGATGACCAACAAAAGAAATTAAATTATATAATATCAAAACAACATGTATTTCTTTACACATATCTTTTGAATGAGGCGATTGAAAATATCCCTGGACAAAAAGTAGCGGAAAACTTAACAAAAGATATTTATGATAGTGTTGTAAATAAGCGAAAAGAGTTTTTAGATGAATTCGAATTCTTAAAAAACCTCACCCACCATACAGATAAAGATAGTAAATTTTTTGTAGAGCAATGTAATTTAATTTTTGAGGCATATAAAGAAGAGCTGGCAAATCAATCTAAAAAAAGAACGATAAGAAGTTCAAGATATAAAATCACAATAAGATAACCCTGATAAGTGTCGGGGTTTTTCTTTTTCTTTTAGAATATATATTGTATGTCCAGATATTCATTACGCATCAAAACAGCTCAAGTAGATTTTGTTCCTGTAGAGCAATTTACAAACTATTATCCAGGAGTAAATGTCAAGAGAGAATTAGTTAGTAAATATCTTGTTAGCATTGCAGATGTTGCTTCTCCAGAACAAATGAAAAAGTTCTGCGATGATTTTGGTATATCTAAAGATAATTATGCTTCGATAGTTACATTAAGTCACGACACTGAGTTTTCTGATATTTTGACATTATTAAGATCAGGTTCATTTAGAGACAAAATAGGCCAAATATTAAAATCTGATGTTGCAAAGAAATATTTTGGTGTTAGCGATAGATATGTCAGATTAGATGCTGTTAAAAACTTATCTCCCGAATTACAAGAAGCAATTGGATTTATTCCTGGGTCACGTAAGTTTAAGTTTTTAGTACCATACACTGGCGATAATAAAGAACTAAAAAAAATATATGA
>JACCDW010021204.1_pt1 | contig 11002 bp, 10 predicted proteins | sample 7449781 | NCBI WGS metagenome assembly JACCDW01 (sample SAMN15323449, study PRJNA562643) | freshwater metagenome | isolation source: river surface water | place: USA:Blue River Watershed | collected 2017-08-18
AGTAAGAACCTGAGCCATTACAGTCGAGAACACGGACTGGAATAAGTGTGGTCTTCTTCGCTACTCCATATTGCGTTCCTCCAACAATTCCGGCGACATGAGTGCCGTGACCGTTGCAATCCAACGATCCTCTACCGTCGGCAATCGCTGAAAATCCAGGAGCAACTCGCCCAGAAAAATCATTATTAGAAGCGTCAATTCCCGTATCAACGATAAAAGAATAGGAATTGGCACCGTTCATATCCGCGTCATTAAAAGTGCTCGAAAGCGGGAGTAAACTCTGATCAATTCGATCAAGCCCCCACGGTGCGTTTATTTGAAGGCCGGTCGATCTCACTTCGAGGTCATCTTCAACTACGAGAACATTTGGATTGTTTGCAAGCGCCTGCATTTTTGAGAGCGGACCGTTCACAAGCGCGCCATTGAAGATAGCGGAGAAATGCCGCTTTACTTGAGCGCCATTGCTCTTTACTAATTCATCTGAAGAACCTCTAGCAAGTCCCGGTTGGAATACCACAATAAAATCTGAGCACGGATCTGCTGCAACCTTCGCTCTTCCTGCATTGGTGGCTGTGCGGCAATCCTCAACGGTCCGTGAATTTACCTTGGATGCCTTTGCGGCTCGGCCATTGATTTTATCTTTCGGGAGCGAAGAAGGGTTCAACTTTGTATTTGCAGAAGGCCTAGCACTTTCAGTGGCCTTTTTAAGCTGGCTTGAAGAATCGGTCGCTTTGCCGCTCGAGTTACCGCCTGCGTTGTTGCTACCGCCTGCGTTGTTGCTACCGCCTGCGTTGTTGCTACCGCCTGCGTTGTTGCTACCACCTGCGTTGTTGCTACCACCTGCGTTATTGCTTTGATTGTTCTGGTTACCCGATTGCGAATTAGGATTTGCTTTATTGTTCTCTTTTGCATGCGTTGATTGCAAACCTGCTGGGAGAGCGAGAGAGAGTACGAGCGAGAGCGCAAAGAAAGGAAGAGACTTCTTCATACTCTGATTCTAATAGAGATTGAAAGTACTTGCCCTTCCTCACTATCTGATTCTGAGCGAGTTGGTCACTACGAAGAGGCTACTCAACGCCATGGCAGCAGCTGCATACATAGGCGACATCAAGCCCAAGGCAGCAACCGGTATGCCAATGACGTTATAGATAAAGGCCCATCCAAGATTGGTGCGAATCGTTGAAACGGTGCGACGAGATAAGTTGAGAGCATCGATGATTGAAGCCAATTGCGGGCGCATCAGAGTTATATCAGCGGTGGAGATTGCAGTATCTGTACCTGTGCCCATCGCGATACTTAAATCAGCTTGTGCAAGCGCCGCGGCATCATTGACTCCATCGCCTGCCATTAAAACTTTGTGGCCGGCAGCTTGTAGCGCCTTAACTTTCTCGATCTTCTCTGCTGGAGTCGCGCTGGAGATGATGTTCTCACTCTTAATGCCAACCGCGACTGCAATAACATCTGCCGCGGTTTGATGATCTCCAGTCACTAACCAACTTTCAATGCCACGGGAGTGCAAGGCGGCAATCGTCTCTCGAGCATCGCCTTTAATGACATCACCAGTCGCAAAGAGCGCAATTGCAACTCCATCCACTGCAAGGAGAGCAGCGCTGTGAGAATTCTCTTTTGCACGAGCGATAGCGTCAGTGAGAGCGGTGTCTAAGGCCACTGCGCTATGAGCAACTGATTCTGGTGAACCGACAATAACCACCATAGTTTTCCCAAAAGCATTAACTCGAGCCGCAACACCAGCGCCAGGGGTCTGAGTGAAATCTGAGACAGATAACTTCTCTGCTCCGCGAGATGTGCAGTAGTCAGCGATTGCTCGAGCAACTGGATGATCGTTCTGGCTCTCTAGTGCAAGTGCCAGTGAGAGAACGTTGCGCTCATTTAAGATGCCTTCAAATGTTGAGCCGAGAATCTTCTGCGCCGATGTTGGAATGGCGACATCGTGAACTTTCATAGAGCCATCGGTGAGCGTTCCGGTCTTATCAAAGATTGCAACGTCGATTTCCCGCGTTACGGAGAGAACCCGAGGCTGCCGAATAACTATTCCACGAAGAGCACCGCGCCCCGATGCCACCAAGAGGGCAACTGGGGTTGCTAATCCCAAGGCGCAAGGGCAGGCAATAACGAGCACGGTAATGGCGGTAGAGATAGCGAATGTCAACGTCTCTCCCTCGCTGTAATACCAGAAAGCAAAAGTCGCTAATGAGAGCAGAGTGACCAATGGAACGAAGATGGCTGCAATTTTGTCGGCGCTCAGTTGAATCGGAGATTTGCCACTTTGGGCGGTAACGACCATGGAAGTGATGCGAGCCATTTCAGTATCGCTGCCTACTCGAGTTGCTCGAACAATAATGCGACCGTTGTTATTGAGTGATGAACCAATAACGCGGGTACCTGGTGCAACTTCAATCGGGAGCGATTCGCCTGTGATCAGAGAATTATCAACGGTAGAGACGCCGGAGATGACAACGCCATCTGTAGCAATTCGTGAACCTGGCTTCACTACAAATTCATCCCCAACCTTGAGGTGGGAGATTGGAATAACAACTTCACTGCCATTGCGAAGAACTACTACCTCTTTCTCTCCCAGTGCAAGCAGAGTAGCTAGCGCGCTACTTGCACTGCGCTTTGCACGAGCTTCAAGATAACGCCCAAGAATGACGAATAGGAGAACTCCTGCTGCAACTTCGGTGTAGACATCACCCGTATTTGTATACGTTGCATAGATTGACCACGTAAATGCGCTGATGGAGCCGAGAGAAATGAGCGTATCCATCGTCGGATGGAAGAAGTTTCTTATCGCTGCGCGATGAATAGGGAAGGCGACAATCACAATGAGAGGAGTTGTTAAGGCAATTGCCAACCATGCAGTGAAACTGTGGTGCGCATGAGGTGGGAGTGGCCAGTTATATTGAGTAAAGAGATCGAAGAGCCAACCGCTAATCGAATCATGCCATGACATCACCATCGAGATTGCAATTGTTGGCACGGCAAAGATTGTGGCAAAGAAGAGCGCTCGAGCTGCACCCTTGCGATGAAGCGCAGGATCCCGCTGATCTTCGAGCAGTGAAGCACCGTAACCAGCTGCCTTGATTGCCTTAATAATTACCTCTGCTTTGACTTCAGCGGGAGCCACAATATGAACAGTCTCGGATGCAAAATTTACGGAGGCGCTGACGCCTGGAATTGCATTGAGTGAACGCTCGACTGAATTCACACATGCACTACATGTCATGCCGGTAACAGCAAAAGTTTGAGGGAGCAATGTGCTCTTCGCCAGATCAACATCTGGCATATCTTCAGGCTGAGGTTGCTTATGGCGCATGAGGTCAATCTTGATATCTTCCATGATGGACTACTTTCTCAGCGCTTCAACAATGTATTGGTGGAGCGCACCATTGGTTGAGAGAGCATTGCCGCCGTGGGGGCCAGGAATACCTGCCGTATTGGAGAACTTCCCACCTGCTTCGGTCACAATAAGATCGAGGGCGACCATATCCCACAAAGCCAACTCGGGTTCAATTGCGACTTCTAGCGCTCCTTCGGCAACCAACATATGTGACCAGAAATCACCATATCCGCGAGTTCGCCAAGCTTTCTTTAACAAAGTTTCGAAAGGTTCAAGTGCATCGCCCCACCCTTGAAAATCAGAGTAAGAGATAGATGCATCTTCAATTTTAGATACGCCGGATACGTGGAGGCGTTTTGTACTTTCTCGGTTAACAGTAACAAAAGCACCACCACCGCGATGTGCATACCAACGACGGAAGAGCGCTGGCGCACTTACAACACTGACGATTGTCTGTTGAGATCCATCTGATGCGCGTTCAACTAAACCAATCAACGTGGCCCAGGTGGGAACTCCACGGAGAAAGTTCTTGGTGCCGTCGATGGGATCAATCACCCAATAACGATCCTTCTCTACGCCCTCATTGCCGAACTCTTCACCAACGATTCCATCTTCTGGACGGTGCGCATGCAACAGCGCGCGAATCGCTTCTTCGGTTGACTTATCGGCATCGGTGACAGGGGTGTTATCCGGCTTGGTGGTAACGATGAGGTCATTGGCTTGATATCGCTTTAAGGTGATGGCATCTGCAGCATCGGCCAAACGGTGGGCCAAGGTCAGGTCGTCACCGAGTGAATAACGTGGGTTCTGGCTACTGCTCATGGGGTAAGTCTACGTAACTCTTTACATCCAAGAGCGAACGTAAACTTTCCACTCTCAACCGCCGCTCTTCTTTCAGCGCTGGATCTTCGACAATCCAGTGATTAAGAGCACAAGACTCTTCAGCATGAGAACAGTGAGAGAGACATGCAGTGGCGGCTTGAGCGAGATCGGGGAAGGCCGCCACAATCTCTCGCGGGTCGCGATGGGCAAGACCAAATGCACGAATGCCAGGAGTGTCGATAATCCAACCGCCAGCAGGAAGTTGGAGTGCAATAGCACTCGATGAAGTGTGGCGACCGCGTCCAGTGACATCGTTAACATCGCCGGTCAGACGATGAGCTGCCGGAACTAAATCGTTGATCAGCGTTGACTTACCAACACCTGAGTGGCCAACGAGCACAGAGACCTTATCTTGCAGAATTGCTGCAACCTCAGCAATCTGTGATGAGCGCTCAGCCACCTTTGATGAGGTTGTCATAATCTCAACACCGAGTGCCGCATAGCGTTCCATAAATTCTGGAATGGGGGCCACATCAATCTTTGTTACCACAATGATGGGATGAATCTTTTCAATAAAAGCGCTAACCAAGAATCTATCAATAAGACCTCGACGCGGTTCTGGATTTGCTGAGGCGACAACAATAAGTAACTGATCGATATTGGCAACGATGGTGCGCTCTAGCTTTGCCGCATCATCTACGGTGCGACTTAAAGAATTGGTGCGATCGTTGACTTTAACAATTCGGGCAAGCGTCCCTTCAGCGCCGGAGGTATCTCCGACAATTTCAACCGAATCTCCTACGACTACAGATTTGGGACCAAGCTCGCGCGCTTTCATGGCAACTACAAATTGACCGGCATGAGCTCCATCTTGCAAGACGCATCCACTGCGTCCGCGATCCACTGAGATGACTAGAGCGGTATGGGAGTCAGAGTGCGAAGGGCGGTCTTTACTGCGGCGACGTGTTGTTCGTGAAGGTCTAATGCGAACATCAGATTCGTCATATTCACGTGGGGTCATCGGTAGTAGCCCATCAACAACTTCACCATCTACTGCAGCAGGCTCTTCCAGAGTCCAGGGAAATCCGTCAAGGTCTTTCGCGTGGTCGCAATATTCTCGACTTCGATGCCTTCAACAACCAAACCAATAACAGCGCCAGCAGTTGCTAATCGGTGATCTTCATAGGTGTGGAAAGTGCCTGCATGAAGTGGGGCAGGAGTGATGTGGAGAGCAGTCTCTTCCTCCACTACATTTCCGCCCAATTTGTTAATCTCTCGTGTGAGAGCAGCAAGGCGATCTGTCTCATGAAGACGCAAGTGACCAATACCGCGCAGATGCGATGGAGAATCAGCAAGTGCCGCTAGCGCAGCAATCGAAGGGGTTAATTCGCCGACATCATGGAGATCAATATCAATACCGTGGATAGAGCTTCCACCGGTAACTTTCAATCCGCCGTCAACAAATTCAACGGTAGAACCCATGGCAGTAAATATTTCTCGGAGCTGATCACCTGGTTGAGTTGTGACCTTTGGCCAATCTGCGATTGTGATGGAACCGCCGCAGACCATTGCGAGTGAAATAAATGGAGCAGCATTAGATAAATCAGGTTCAATCACAACATCCACGCCATGTAATGGACCTGGTTCGACTCGCCAGGTGTTGTTTGCAGAATCCACTGAAACGGTTGCACCAAAATCGCGCAGCATCTGAACCGTCATCTCAATGTGCGGCATAGATGGGAGTGTTCCGCCAACATGCTTCACAGTTATTCCATGTGTCATGCTCGGTGCGACGAGCAGGAGCGCTGATAAGAACTGGCTCGATGCGCTGGCATCAATCTCGAGATTTCCGCCCGGGATGGTTCCTTGAGATTTCATGACCAATGGAAGCGAGTAACGTCCCTCATGTTCAATTTCAATTCCGAGATCTTCCAGCGCTTTTATCACTGGCCCGAGCGGACGTTCGTAACTGCGTGGGTCCCCATCAAATGCAATACCTCCATGAGCAAGCGCTGCTAGAGGAGGCAGGAAACGCATTACCGTGCCAGCGTTACCTACATCAACTTTTGCGGGCCCTTGCAGGAAGTTCTTTCCATCAACAAAGTTGGGAGTAACTTTCCAGAAATCGCCTTGTGCATCACTGCCGTTTTCAATGGAGAGCCCCATTGCGACGAGGCCTGCCGACATTAACTCTGAATCGCGAGAGATAAGCGGGCGACGAATAATCGATGGTGAGGTTGCTTGTGCTGCAAGAATCAATGCTCGGTTTGTGACTGACTTAGATCCTGGGATTGTGACGGTCGCATCGACGGGTACTGGTCCGCGAAAAGGCGCGGGCCAGAGCGGATGCGAAGAAGTCATGCGCAAAGTCTACCCTTGCCTTTTCCGACTGGTGCTACCGATTAGGATTGCCGATTATGTGCGGGCGTTATGCGATGGCTCAGAGCCAAGAAGAGATTGTTGCCTTCTTCAACCTTGTCGATAACGATTCCAATCCAACGCTGCCGCTCAATTGGAATATTGCTCCTACGAATGAGATTTACATCGTCCGCGATCGTGATCGAGAGAGCTCGGACCGCATTTTGGATTGCGCATCATGGGGATTGATTGCACCGTGGCAGAAGAACTTTATCGATGCACGTGCTGGACAGTCACATGCAATTAATGCGCGCAGTGAGTCAATTCATGAAAAGCCAACTTTTCGCGATGCCTTCCGAACATCTCGTTGTCTGATTCCAGCAACTGGATATTACGAATGGGCAACCTCGTTAGGGAAATTTCCTCCGAAACAACCTTTCTACATCACCTCGGAAAATGGAGACCCGCTCTCCATCGCAGGAATTTGCAGCACCTGGACGAGCGAGAAAGGCGAGGTGATTCAAAGCGCCTCCATCATCACTCGTGAGGCTGTCGGTGAGTTAGCAACCATTCACAGTCGCATGCCAGTCTTTATGGCGCGGGAGCGATGGGATGAGTGGCTCGATCCAACCAACCGTGAGGTAGAGAGGTTGAGAGCTTTGATGGAGCGCCCAGATCCCGCCGCGGGCCTGATTACCCGTCCAGTTTCTTCAAGGGTCAATATCGTCGCCAACAATGGCGCCGGGCTGATTGAAGCCATCGAGTTAGGTGACCCAGAAACACTCTTTTGATTTTCTCTTGAGCCTGAGATGAGAAGTCCAGATTCTCGGGTTAGGATGGCAGCAATGACATCGAAAGATTTAGTACTCGAGAGCGCTGCCGATCGCACCATTCGGTTCGAGCGCGATGCTCTCGTGTTTACGGATCAGTTATACGCAGCAGCTCTTCGATATACAAAGAACCCAGAAGATGCGCGCGATCTCGTGCAAGATACATTTCTTAAGGCATTTACCTCTTTCCATCAATTTGAAGAGGGAACCAACTTACGAGCATGGCTCTATCGCGTGCTCACCACGACATTTATCAATACCTATCGAAAAGATCAACGACGCCCTCAAGTTGCGCAAGCCGAACTTGAAGATTGGCAGTTAGCAGAGGCGCAATCACATACGAGCGATCTCGGAAAATCAGCTGAGGCAGAGGCGCTCGAAAATCTTCCAGATAACGACATTAAACGGGCCTTGCAAGAGATCCCTGAAGAGTTTCGGATGGTGGTCTATCTCGCCGATGTTGAAGGATTTTCCTACAAGGAGATTGCAGAGATTGTTGGAATTCCAGCAGGTACTGTGATGTCACGTTTGAGCCGTGGACGAAAGCAACTGCGCGAGAAGTTAGCTGATTATGCTGCCGAGCTCGGTTACTCAGTTGCCACCTCAAAGAAAGCAATCGCTGCCCGCGAAAGCGAGGTGAGCGAGTAATGAGTTACATCGAGATTCAATGTGGAGAAGTTCTCTCCTCGGTCATCTTTATTATTGAGGGAGAGCTCGAGCAGTTGCCTCAGCGTTCTGCAATTGAAGCACATATCGACAGCTGTCTTCCATGTAATGCAGAGATTGCCCACGAGCGCGCGATGCACGATTTGTTACAAGCAACTTTGCGTCGCAGCTGTAATGAGAGCGCGCCAGAAGATCTTCATCAAGCCATTCATCGTCAATTGCGAGCACAGATGGCGGGGGCTACTGAAGTCGTGACTCAGTTCAGCATGACTGAGATTTCTATTGAGATTGATGAGTTTGGAAATATCGAGCATCGAGAGATTCAAATAGAACAGACCCACATTCAACACTTTATTGATGATGATGGCCCTGCTGGAAACGGTAGAAGCTAGTAAATGAAGCCGGCGGAAGAGGTACTCGGCGCAGTCGGTTTTTCAGTCATGACAGTTCGTCCTGGAGATACCGCACTTGCCATGGGCCTTTCAGATCTACCGATTGTTGCAACTTCGCACTTATTGCACGCAATGGAGAGCGCGACTATCGCAGCGCTCAGTGAATATCTCGATAATGGTGAAACTACTTTCTTACTCCGTACATCCATCGAACTACTTGGTTCTGCGCCAGTCGGCGTTGAGCTTCGTGCCAACGCTCGTTGCACCAATATCGATGGAAGAGAACTCTTATTCGCTTGCGAAATTTACGAAGGTGATCGTCTTGTTGCACAAGGCGAAATAAAAAGAGCGACAGTGGAGCGAGTAACTTTCCTCGCCCGCACTGCCGCGGAGTCTTTGTTGAAGAGCTAAATTAGTTAAAGGCTTAGCCTTCTGACTTTGAATAACTAGTTACGCCTTCTTGGTCTCCCAGAAAATTGCTGCAATCTCATCGATCTTTGCAATCAATGAATCTGCAACTGCAACATCCTGTGTTCCCTTTGTGCCAGCCGCGCCAGCAAGCTTTGTCGCCTCATTGAAGAGTGAGTGAAGCTGTGGGTACTTCTCAAAGTGAGGAGCCTTAAAGTAGTCAGTCCAGAGAACCCAGAGGTGCTCCTTGACCGCGTGTGAACGCTCTTCCTTGATTGCAACTGAGCGTGAACGGAAATCGGCATCTGAATTAGCTGCGTACTTCTCCATGCAAGCCTTTACAGAGAGAGCTTCAATGCGAGCCTGTGCTGGGTCATAGACGCCGCAAGGAAGATCGCAGTGAGCAAGAACGGTTGTCTTTGGTGTGAATATTGAATCAAGTAGGTTTCTCATGAGCCAAAGATTACTGGAGGCGCTGGCTCTACGCATATCCGAACTTCCTCTGACTTAGACTCCACCCATGAGCAAATACGCCACAGTTCTCGTTGAGGGCAATTCGATGGAACCCACGTATTCAGCGGGAGATTGGCTGATGGCCAAGTGGGGCACATTTGCTGTGAAGTCCTCACGATTCTCTCTCGGTGACCTCATTGGCGCTCGGGTTCAGGTGGGCGATGTGGTGGTCATCGAACGCCCAGAACAGCCTGGGATTTACTATGTAAAGCGCATAACCGAAACCCATGAGGCAACTGGTCAGATTTTTTTGAGCAGCGACAATCCAGAAGGAACAGATTCACGCCAATGGGGATTGCTATCGGTCGTAACAGTTCGCGCAAAGATTATTTCAAGGGTACGAAAGAAGCGTTAAAGAAAGAGAATTAAAAATCCCCGGCCACTTTTGTATCGAAAGTAGCCGGGGATTTCTCTTCAATCTTTTAGCGAGTAAAGGCTTCCTGTAGCAACGCCTTTAACTCTTCCTCGTGCAAGTGGTGGTTACCAGTTGCTGGAGATGCAGTCGAGCGACGTGAAACACGACGGAATACTCGGTTATCAATTGCACGACCACCAAGAGCTTCAGATGTACGAAGTGCAATATGTGGCCATGGACCCTGGTTTGCAGGTTCATCCTGTACCCAGAGCAGCGTTGCATCTGGATGCTTTGCTGCTTCTTCGCGCATTGCATCAATTGGCAATGGATAGAGAAGTTCAACGCGAACGATTGCGGTTGAGTGCTCACCCAACTTCTCGCGCTCTGCAACAAGGTCGTGATAAATCTTGCCGGAGCAGAAGATCAAACGAGTTGCATTTTGAACCTTGTCATCGCCAATCACTGGGCGGAATGTTCCGCTAGTGAAATCACTGAGTTGTGATGCTGCTGCCTTGAGGCGCAACATCGACTTCGGCGTGAAGACAACCATTGGGCGACGAGTTGGGTTAGCAACGTGCCAACGCAACAAGTGGAAGTAAGAAGCAGGTGATGATGGCTGTGCAACCGTCATATTGTTCTCAGCGCAGAGCTGTAAGAAACGCTCGATACGTGCTGATGAGTGATCTGGTCCTTGTCCTTCATAACCATGTGGAAGCAAGAGAACTACTGATGAACGCTCGCCCCACTTCTGAAGAGCGGATGAGATGAACTCATCAACCACAGTCTGGGCGCCGTTAACGAAGTCACCGAACTGACCTTCCCACATGACTAGAGCCTCTGGGCGGACTACGGAATAGCCATATTCGAAGCCTAGAGCAGCGTATTCGCTAAGCAATGAGTCAACGACGAAGAACTGGTTCTCGTCCTGAATCATTGAGCGAAGTGGTGTCCACTCGTTTGCGTTTTCTGCATCGATGATGACTGCGTGGCGGTTTGAGAATGTTCCGCGACGTGAATCCTGTCCAGCCAAACGAATTGGATGGCCTTCCTTGAGGATTGATCCGAAAGCAAGGAGTTCTCCCATAGACCAATCGATTGTTCCGTCATTGAGCATCTCTGGACGCTTTGCCAACTGCGGAGCCATCTTAGGATGGAGATTGAATCCTTCAGGTGTTGCAACCTGAGTTGCTGCAATCTCACGAGCAAGTGCCTCTGGGATTGCAGTTGCAATCGCTTCGGCTGCTGGTGGAACTGGAGCCTTAAAGTTTGGATCGTGATCAGGAACATGGTTAGCAACTGA
>JACCDW010709429.1_pt1 | contig 11002 bp, 12 predicted proteins | sample 7449781 | NCBI WGS metagenome assembly JACCDW01 (sample SAMN15323449, study PRJNA562643) | freshwater metagenome | isolation source: river surface water | place: USA:Blue River Watershed | collected 2017-08-18
CTTGCCGTCTGTGGCGCCGATCTTGGCCAGGAAGTAGATGTTGCCGCCGGTGCGCATGCACCAGTTGAGGTCGCGCGCCAGCACGGCCTGTTTTTGCTCTTCGGTCATGGCCCATTCATCGAGGTAGGCGCGCTCGTTGGCCTTGAACTTTTCGCGGTTCTCGGCCTTCATGAGCGACATGCAGAACTGGTTGAGCCAGTAGCCTTTGCGTGATTGCTCAGCGTCAAAAATGATCGTGCCGGGCACGTCGGTGTAGGGTTTGTCTAAAGCCATTGGATACCTTTCGGGATGTCGTCGTTCCCGCGAAAGCGGGAATCCATGGATCCCGGGTCAAGCCCAGGATGACAGAAAAATCAAGCCACCTCTTGACAGCAAATTCACTTCACCTCTTCCGGCCAGTACAGGCGCATCGGGTTGTCGACCAGCAGCTTTTGCTGCAGCTCGGTCGTGGGCGCGATCTGCGGGATGAAGTCCACCAGCAGGCCGTCGTCGGGCATGTGGTCCTTGAGGTTGGGGTGCGGCCAGTCGGTGCCCCAGAGCACGCGGTCGGGGAACTCTTGCACCACGCGGCGCGCAAACGGCACCACGTCCTGGTAGGCGGCCTGTTCGCCGTTCAGCGCCTTCGGGCCCGTCACCGACAGGCGCTCTGGGCAGCTCACCTTGCTCCACACATTTTTGTGTTCGCGCATGAACTTCAGGAACAGCTGGAACTCGGGCCCATCGATGGGTTGGCTCACGTCGGGGCGGCCCATGTGGTCCACCACCACCGTGGTCGGCAGCGCAGTGAAGAAGTCCCACAGCTCGGGCAGGTCCACCGCCTCGAAGTAGATGACCACGTGCCAGCCCCATTGGGCGATGCGGCCGGCGATCTCCATGAGCTCATCCTTGGGTGTGAAGTCCACCAGGCGCTTGACGAAATTGAAGCGCACGCCGCGCACACCGGCGTCATGCATGGCCTGGATTTCCTGGTCGCTCACGCTGCGGCGCACCGTGGCCACGCCACGCGCCTTGCCGCCGCTGGAAAGACATGCGTCGACCATCGCACGGTTGTCGGCGCCGTGGCAGGTGGCTTGCACCACCACATTGCGCGCGAAACCCAGGTGGTCGCGCAGCGCATACAACTGGGCCTTGCTGGCATCACACGGCGTGTACTTGCGCTCGGAGGCGTAGGGGAACTCTGCGCCCGGGCCGAACACGTGGCAGTGCGCGTCCACCGCACCGGCGGGCAGCTTGAACCGGGGGGCGCTGGGCCCGGTGTACCAGTCCATCCAACCTGCGGTTTTGGTGAAATCGCCCGTCGTGGGTTTGCTCATATCGCCTCTCCTTCAGTCGATGTACTTGAGGCCGGCAGCCGCCAGCGGCTCGCGCATCTTGTACATGTCCAGACCCAGCACGCCGGAAGCGAGCTTCTCGCGCTTGGCGCCTTCATTCGCTTCGCGGGCCAGCGCGGTCTCGAGCGTCTTGGCGGCCAGGGCCTTGGGCACGCAGACCACGCCGTCGTCGTCGGCCACGATCACATCGCCCGGCGTCACATAAGCGCCAGCGCAAACGATGGGGATGTTGACCGAACCGGGCGTGGCCTTGATCGTGCCTTTGGACGAGACGTACTGGCTCCACACCGGGAACTTCATCTCGCGCAGCGTCTTGGTGTCGCGCACGCCGGCTTCGATGATCAGGCCGCGCGCGCCGCGCGCCATGAAGCTGGTGGCCAGCAGGTCACCAAAGTAGCCGTCGCTGCATTCGGCGGTGACGGTGGCGACCACGATGTCACCCGGCTGCACCTGCTCGGCGGCCACGTGCATCATCCAGTTGTCGCCAGGCTGCAGCAGCACCGTCACCGCCGTGCCCGACACGTTCACGTCCTGCTGGATCGGGCGCATGTAGGGTTTCATCAGGCCCACGCGGCCCATGGCCTCGTGCACCGTGGCACTGCCCAGCGCGGCCAGCGCGTCGGTGGTCGCGCGGTCTGCGCGGGTGATGTTGCGGTAAACCACACCGAGTTCGTACATGTTTTTCTCCTGAGTCAGATGCTGTTGCCGTCATCCCCGCGAAAGCGGGATCCACAGCCATGGATGCCCGATCCAGTCGGGCATGACAGGGCCATCAAAGACCTTTGGCCTTCAAAGCCGCGTCCATGCGCGTGAACACGCGGCGCGCATTGCCTTCGAACACCTTGTAGCGCTGCTCATCGCTCAGGTTGGGCGTGGCCAGCACATAGCGCTTGGTGTCGTCGTAGTAGTAGCCGGTTTCGGGGTCGATGCCGCGCACGGCGCCGATCATTTCGCTGGCGAACAGGATGTTGTCGACCGGGATCACCTTGGTGAGCAAATCGATGCCCGGCTGGTGGTACACGCAGGTGTCGAAGAACACATTGCCCAGCAGGTGGTCTTGGAGTAGCGGCTTCTTGAGCTCTTGCGCCAGACCGCGGTAACGGCCCCAGTGGTAAGGCGCGGCGCCGCCGCCGTGCGGCACGATGAACTTGAGCGTGGGGAAGTCCTTGAACAGGTCGCCCTGGATCAGCTGCATCACGGCCGTGGTGTCGGCGTTGATGTAGTGCGCGCCTGTGGTGTGAAAGCACGCGTTGCAGCTGGTGCTCACGTGGATCATGGCGGGGATGTCGTGCTCGACCATCTTCTCGTAGATGGGGTACCAGTGGCGGTCGGTCAGCGGCGGGCTGGTCCAGTGGCCGCCCGAGGGGTCGGGGTTGAGGTTGATGCCAACCATGCCGTACTGCGTGACGCACTTATCGATCTCGGCCACGCAGGTTTTGGGGTCCACACCGGGCGACTGCGGCAGCATGGCCGCGCCGATGAAGTTGTCCGGGAACAGCTGGGAGACGCGGTAGCACAGCTCGTTGCAGATCGCAGCCCAGGTGGACGAGACATGGAAATCGCCAATGTGGTGGGCCATGAAGCTCGCGCGCGGGCTGAACACCGTGAGGTCAGAGCCGCGCTCCTTCATCTTGGCCAGCTGGTTGGTCTCGATGGTCTCGCGCAGTTCGTCGTCGCTGATCTTGAGGTCCGAGACCTTGGGCATTTTCGACGGGTCCTGGATGCCCGCGATCTGTTGGCTGCGCCAGTCTTCCAGCGCCTTGGGCGCGGTGGTGTAGTGACCGTGGATGTCGATGATCAGTGGCTTGGCCAGGCTCATGGTGTTCCTTGGGATGGCGGTGAAACAAAGCCCCGATTGTGGCGGCCCACACCGGCCCCCGGTAGCCCTGGAGGCATCTACCAGCTAGAACATTTTTGAATATCCAGACTATAGATATGACAAAATCACGCCAACTGAATCCCGCCCATGGACCTCAAACAGCTCGAATACTTTGTGCGCGTGGCCGAACTCGGCAGCTTCACGCGCGCCGCCCAGGTGCTGGACGTGGCGCAACCGGCGCTGAGCCGCCAGGTGCGCCTGCTCGAAGTGGAGCTGCGGCAAAACCTGCTGGTGCGCAACGGCCGTGGTGCCACGCCCACCGAGGCCGGGCAGGTGCTGCTGGAGCACGGGCGCGGCATCCTGCACCAGGTCGAACGTGCGCGCGAAGAGCTGGCCCGTGTGCGCAGCGGCCTGGCGGGCCGTGTGGCCCTGGGCCTGCCGCCCAGCGTGGCGCGCGTGCTGATGGTGCCGCTCACGCGCGCTTTTCGCGAAAAGCTGCCGCAAGCCCAGCTATCGATCAGCGAAGGCCTGTCGAGCGCGATGCAGGAAAACCTGCACAACGGCCGCCTGGACATTGCGGTGCTCTACAAGCCCATGCCCACCCCGGGCATCGAGCTGCAGGCCCTGATGGATGAAGAATTGCTGCTGGTGCAGCCGCGTCCACCGGGTCTGCCCGAAGACCCCCCTCCCCCCGCCATCACGCTGCACGAGGTGGCTGCTTTGCCGCTGCTGATCCCCAGCCGGCCCAACGCCCTGCGCATGCATGTGGAGTCGGAAATGGCCCGCATCGGCTGCCAGCCCCAGATCGCGCTGGAGATTGACGGCGTAAGCGCCATGCTCGACCTGGTGGCCGATGGCGCCGGCGTGGCCATCCTCTCGCGCAACGCGGTCATGCGCTCGGTGCGGCCTTCGGCCTATGCGCTGCGCACCATCGGCGAGCCGGCGCTGCGCATCCCGCTGGCCACCGCCATCAGTTCGCTGCGCCCCAGCACGCTGACCCAGCAAGCCACGCTCGAACTGCTGCGCGAGGTGGCACAAGCGTGGCTGCAAGCGCCCGCCTGAGCAGGGCAGGCCGTTCAGACCTGTGCCGAGGCGCTCGACACCGGCACCGCGACGCGCGCCCCCCGGACTCACATCGGGTTGTGCCGCAGCAGCCAGAGCAAGCCACTGAGCGTGAAGAACGCGCCCACCGTGGCCACCAGCAGTGCCGCCGCACTGATGGCGCCATGGCCGTGGCGCTGGCTCAGGATGGTGTAGATGCCAAACATGGGCAAAGCCCCGGTGAGCAAGGCGGCCTGGCGCAAAGCCGGGTCACTGATCGGGAACAGCCACCACAACACCGCCGCCATGGCCAACGGGTGCAGCACCAGCTTGCCCAGCACGATCAGTGAGACCGTGCCCTTGAGGCCATCGGCCTTGAGCCCCACGAGCGAGCCCCCGATGACAAACAGCGACAGCGCGCCGCTGGCCGCAGCAAACAGGTTGACGGTGCGCGCCACCGGCGAAGGCAGCTGAAGACCCGAGAGCGAATACAGCAAGCCGCCCGCAATGCCCCAGATCATCGGGTTCTTGAGCAGGCCGCGCAGGGCCTGCAGCAAGGCCTGGCGCCAGGCCGCACCTTGGGATTGGCCGCCGATCTTCTCGCTGTCGGCCACCGCCAGCAGCAGCGGCACCAGCAGGAAGTTCTCGACGATCATGTTGAGCGCCAGCGCCACGCCAGCCACCGGCCCCAAAGTCAAGAGCATGATGGGGTAGCCGACAAAGCCGCTGTTGGGGCAAGACATGCCCATGGCCATCATGCTGCTGTAGCTCAGGCTCTCGCCGCGCACCTTGCGCGCCCACCACAGCCCGCCCAGCAAGACCGCCATCGAGCCTGCGGTGTAGGCCGCCAGGTAATCCCAGCGCAGGATCTCGCCCAGGCTGCGCTGTGAGAGCGCGTTGAACAGCAGCGCTGGCAGCGCGATCTGGATCGTGAACTTGCCGAACAAGGCCATGTCGGCCTTGCTGAACACACCACGACGCGTGGTGACGTAGCCCAGGGCAATGGCCAGGTAGATCGGGCCGGTGATGCTCAGTATCTCAAGTGCGGAATCCATCCCGCGATTGTCACAGGTCGAGCACCAGGCGCGGCGACTTGCAGCGCGAGATGCAGACCATGATGGTGTCGCCCTTCTCCTGCTCCTCGGGCGTGAGGTACATGTCCCAGTGGTCGGGCTCGCCTTCGAGCACCTTGGTCTGGCAGGTACCACAAATGCCTTCGCTGCACGAGAACGGCACCTCCACGCCAGCGTCTTGCAGCGCCTGCAGGATGCTTTGGTCGGGCGCCACCGTCAGCGTGATGTTGCGCTGGGCCAGGTGGACTTCGAAACTGTTGTCGCTCATGCGGCTTGTCCTTGTTCTTGCGCCAGCAGGCGCTCAATGATGCGGCGCGACTGCACGCCGCCAGCGTCGATGTTGAGCATCAGGAGCTTGCGCTCGGGGTGGCGCAGCATGTTCTCCTGCTGCAGCTGCAGCATCTCCATGTCTTCGCCAAAAATTTTCCCCTGGCCCTGGCGGATGCTGTCGGTCAGGGCCGCATCATCGGCCTTGAAATTGCGGGCCATGCCCCAGTGGTACCAGTGGGAGGTCTCGGTCTCGGGCGTGATGAAGTCCACCACCACGCTGTAGGCTTTCTTGTCGGCGGGGGCGTCAAAGCCGCCGTGGCCTGCGAGCGCCACGCCCACATCGATCATGATGTGGCTGGGGGGGCTGAAGCGGCAGATCTGCCAGCGGTCCACCTTGGCCTGCGGGTCCAGGCCGTTGGCACTCATGGCCATCTGCCAGAACGGTGGCGCCTGGATGCCGTCCATGAAGCGCTGCGTGACCACCTTGTCGCCCTCGGCCTTGGTCTCGCACGGCGTCTCGTCGATCTCGGGCTGACCGATGCTGGTCGAATGCACATAGGTCTCGTGCGTGAGGTCCATGAGGTTGTCGATCATCAGGCGGTAATCGGCCTTGACGTGGTAAAGGCCACCGCCATAAGCCCAGGCCGGGTTGTCGAAGAACTCGAACACCGGCATCTGCGCCACATCGGCCTGGCTCTGGTCACCGGGCCAGACCCAGACGAAACCGTAACGCTCGACCACCGCAAAGGCCTTGACCGCCGGAAAGCCGCGCACGCGCTGGCCCGGCATGTGCACCGTCTTGCCGTCCACGCCCATCTCCAGCCCGTGGTAACCGCAGCGCAGGCCGTTCTTGCAGGCCTTGCCCAGCGACATGGGCGCGCCCCGGTGCGGGCAAAAGTCTTCGACCGCCGCAACGTTGCCATCCGGGCCTTTGAAGATCGCCATCTTCTCGTTGCAGATGGTGCGGCCCAGCGGCTTGTCGCCCAGGGCCTCCAATTCGGCCAGCGAGCAGGCCACATACCAGGTGTTTTTGATGAACATGTTGTCCTCCGTTGTCAATGGTTTCGGCTCACGCCCAAGAGCTTGTCGAGCAACTCGGGTTGGCGGCGCAGCGTGTCGGCGTCGCTGCTGTGGACCACAGTGCCGTGGTCGAGCACCACCGCGCGGTGGCTGATGGCCAAAATCGCCTGCGGGTGCTGCTCGACGATGATGGCCGACAGGCCTTCCTCGCGCGTGATGCGCGCAATGGCGCGCAGCAACTCCTCGACGATGATGGGCGCCAGGCCTTCGAGTGGTTCGTCCAGCAAGAGCAGTTTGGGGTTGAGCACCAGCGCGCGGGCCACCGCCAGCATCTGCTGTTCGCCACCCGAGAGCTGCGTGCCCAGGTTGCCTTGGCGCTCGGCCAGGCGCGGGAACAGCTCGTAGGCGCGCGCCGGCGTCCAGGCGCCAGGCCGCGCCACCGCGCTCAGGTTCTCGTGCACCGTGAGCGATTTGAAAATATTGCGCTCCTGCGGCACCCAGCCAATGCCTGCCGCTGCGCGCGCGTGCGAGGGCAGCGTGTGCAGCGCCACGCCGCCGAGCGCGATGCGCCCGCCGTGCTGGCGCGTGGCACCGGCCAGCGTGTCCATGAAGGTGGTCTTGCCCACACCGTTGCGGCCCAGCAGCGCCAGGGTCTGGCCCTCGCCCAGGCTCAGGCTCACATCGTGCAGCACCACGGCATCGCCATAGCCGGCGCTCAGTTGTTCAACTTGCAGCAGATTGCTCATGCGCGCACCTCTTCGCCGTGACCGAGGTAGACGGCCTTGACCTGCGGATCGGCTGCGATCGCTTCGGGTGTGCCCTCGGTCAGCACCGCGCCATTGACCAGCACGGTGATGCGGTCGGCAAACTCAAACACCAGGTCCATGTCGTGCTCGATCAACAGCACCGACACATCGGCCGGCAGCGCGGCCACGGTCTGCAGCAGCTCCTCGCGCTCGCCCGCCGGCACGCCGGCCACGGGTTCGTCGAGCAAGAGCACCTTGGGCTCGCAGGCCAATGCAATCGCCATCTCCAACAGGCGCCGCTTGCCATAGGGCAGCGCGGCGGTGTTCTGGTGCATGACTTCGGTCAGACGGAACAGCGCCAGCAGTTCTTCGCAGCGCGCGACCACCGCCGCGTCCTGCCCCAGGCGCGGCCACCATTGGCCGCCCTGCCCGCGCCGCTGCGACACGACCATGGCCAGCGTCTGCAGCGGCGTCATGCTCGCAAACAGCTGGTTGATCTGGAAGGTGCGCACCAGACCGCGCGCCACGCGCTGGTGGCTGGGCAAGTCGCTGATGTCCCGCCCCAAGAGCTCGATGCGGCCCTCGGTCGGCGCGAGCACGCCGGTCAGCAAATTGATCAGCGTGGTCTTGCCCGCGCCGTTGGGCCCGATCAGCGCATGGCGCGCGCCCAGCTGCAGCGACAGATTCACATGGTCGGTGGCGGTGATGCCGCCAAAGCGCTTGACCAGGCCATGGGCTTGCAACACAACTTGGCTCATGCCCGACCTCTCTTGATCCAGCGCGAGGGCGAGAGCCGCTCACGCCCCACCAGCATCAGCACCACCAAAAAGAGGCCCATCCAGAAGGTCCAGTACTGCGGCGTGATGCCCGAGATGATGTCGTGCAGCAGCTTGAACACCACCGCGCCCAGCACACCGCCATAGAGCCAACCGACACCGCCAATCACCAGCATGAGCACCGCGTCGGCCGAGCGCTCGAGCGCGAACACATCGAGCGAGGCAAAGCCCGTGGTCTGCGCGAGCAAGGCGCCCGCCGCGCCGGCCACGCCCGCGGCCAGGGTGTAGACCACCGCCAGGCGCTGCGGCACCGAAATGCCGATCGCGGCGGCGCGCAGCGGGTTGTCGCGCACCGCCATGAGCGTCGCGCCCCAGGGCGAAGACACCCAGCGGCGCGCCAGGGCAAACAAGAGCAGCAAGACGGTCAGCGAATACCAGGCGGCGGTTTGGCCATACAGGTCAAATTCGAAGCGGCCCAGCAGCGGGCCCATCACCACGCCCTGCAGACCGTCCGAGCCCCCCGTGAGCCAGTCGAGCTTGTTGGCCAGCTCCAGCAGCAAGAGCGCCACGCCCAGCGTGACCATGAGCCGCGTGAGGTCCGAGCCGCGCAAGATGGTGACCGAACACAGTGCGCCCAGCGCCGTCGCCGCCAACATGCCCACCGCCAGGCCCAGCACCGGATCGGGGTGGATGAACTTGGCAAACAGCGCCGCGCAATAGGCGCCAAAGCCCAGAAAGGCTGCGTGGCCCAGCGTGACGATGCCGGTGTAGCCCAGCACCAGGTCGAGCGAGACGGCGAACAAGGCGACGATGGCGATCTCGTTGACGATCAGCGCATGGCCCGGCAGCAGCGCGGGCAGCGCGAACACGGCCAGCCACAGCAGCGGCTCGAACCAGCGCCAGCGGCCCTGGGACAGCAATTGCGAACGCGCGTCCATCAGCGTCCCCCTTTGCGCACAAACAGGCCCTGCGGCCGCCAGATCAGGATGGCGATCATCAGCGCATACACGATGAAGGCGCCCAGCTTGGGCACGTAATACTTGCCCGCCACATCGGCCACGCCCAAGAGCAGCGCAGCCAAGAGCGGCCCGGTGATCGACGAGGTGCCGCCCACGGCGACCACGATCAAAAAGTAGACCATGAACTTGAGCGGAAAAGTCGGGTCCAGTCCCAGCACCTCGGCGCCCAGCGCACCGCCCAGGCCCGCCAGGCCCGAGCCCACGGCAAAGGTCAGCGCGAACACACGGTTGACCGGGATGCCCAGGCCAGCGGCCACGCGGCTGTCGTCCACACTCGCACGCAAACGGCTGCCAAAGCGCGTGCGCGCCAGCACGTACTGCAGCGCCACCGTGAGCGTGGCGCAGACCGCGATGATGAAGAGGCGGTAATGGCCCATGCCCAGGGCACCGTCCCACAGCTCGGTGCGGCCACGCAGCCACTCGGGCAGCTGCATGATCTGCTGCTGCGAGCCCATGAAGTAATCGACGGCCGCCACCGCCATGAAGGCCAGGCCGATCGAGAACAGCACCTGGTCCAGGTGCGGCTTGCGGTACATGGGCCGGTAGACCGTGCGCTCCAGCACAGCGCCCAACAGCGCCGCGCCCGCAAACGCGAGCGGCAGGCACACGAGGAAGGGCACGTCCAGGCGCTGCATCAGCACCACCGTGATGTAGCCCCCCACCATGGCAAAGGCACCGTGCGCGAGGTTGATGAAATTCATCAGGCCCATGGTCACCGACAGACCGACGGCCAAAATGAAGAGCAGCATGCCGTAGGCGATGCCGTCGAACAGCAAGGTCAGCATGACGTGCCTTCCGCCGGGCCGTCCCAAGGAGGGCACAGCCCCCTCGGGGGGCAGAGAGTACACGAAGTGACGAACGTCGGGGTCATGTCGTTCCCTGGGGTTGAGACAGCCACTGGCGCATGGCGTTCACCACCGCCTCGGGCTTTTCCTGCATGACCATGTGGCCTCCGCCGGGCACCACCACGGGGGCCGGGCGCGCAGGGATGCAGTCTGCAATCGCCTGGTGCTGCGCGGGCGGCGACCAGGCATCGAGCTCGCCGCACAGCACCAGCGTGGGCACCTGTACGCGCTGCAGCACCGGCGTGGCGTCGGGCCGCGCGATCAGCGCGCGCAGCTGGCGTTCAAAAATATCGGCGCTTTTGCGCTCGAACATGCAAAGGATGTCTTCGATCAGCGCCGCATCGCTGAGCCGGCTCGGCGCCACCATGCCCTTGACCCATTCGCTGGCCATGGCGCGCACGCCCTGCTCGCGCGCGATCGCGAGCAAGGCCATGCGCTTGCGCACCTCTTCGTCACCGGCGGCACCGGCCGCTTTGGGCAGGTGGCCGGTGTCAAACAGGCCCAGGTGCGTGACGCGCTCGGGCGCCAGGCGCATGACTTCGAGGGCCACGCGACCGCCCATGGAATGGCCCGCGAGCGCAAAGCGCGCGGGCGCGGCGGCCAGCAGCCGCTCGGCCATCTGCACCAGGTTGTCGGCCTGGCCATGGTCGATGACGCGGCAGTCGAATTCGGGCAAGCCCGATGGCACCGCCCCCCAGGAGGTGGCGTCGCACATCAGGCCCGGCACCAGGAGGAGCACGGGCTGGTCACGCATCTGCAGGCCTTATTTGGTCTTGCCCGGGTCTTTCACGTCCTTGAGGGTCGCGAACTCCTGGTTCCAGAGCTGGCCGCCCACCTTCTCGACCTTGCGGATGTAGATGTTGTGCACCACATCACGCGTTTGCGCGTCGATGAACATGGGGCCGCGCGGGCTCTCGAAAATCTGGCCTTTCATCGCATCCAGCAGCGCCTGGCCGCCGGCGCCCTTGGTGGCCTTGGCGGCTTCGTAGATCACGCGCATGCCGTCATAACCGCCCACGGCCATGAAGTTGGGGCGCAGACCGTTGTTGGCCTTTTCAAAAG
>JACCDW010336922.1_pt1 | contig 11001 bp, 10 predicted proteins | sample 7449781 | NCBI WGS metagenome assembly JACCDW01 (sample SAMN15323449, study PRJNA562643) | freshwater metagenome | isolation source: river surface water | place: USA:Blue River Watershed | collected 2017-08-18
CAGGGCGTAGTTGTAAGTCAAGTCCACGGTTCCGTCCGGGCCTTGAAAGTTGACCGTGGCGGTGAGGTAGGCGTTCCAACCCGACTCTTCGATGGCATTGATTTGCACGCCAAGATTCGCGTATGTTGTGGCCACTCCCGTTTTCCCATTGATATTTCGGGAGAGGTGCGAATCGAGCTCGACACGAAACTTGTTTTGAAGCCCCACAATTCGATAAGAGCGTAAAGCAGGGTCGTAACGTGCATTCGTACTGAAAGTCTCATTCAACACTGGGCCTTTGGCCGTCAGGCTAAATGAACAAACACCATCCGGTTTACACGCATTCACCACAGGGTTAGAGAACACCGTTCCCAAGAGTAGATTCGTGTTGGCCCGAAACAAACTGAGTTGAGCAGCTTTGTCCAAGCCGTCTTCCAAATAAGAATCGTCAAACAGATCGGCCAGGGCTTGGCTGTTCATGGAAGCCACGGAGACAAACGCGGCATTGAATCGTTCCAAGGTGCGATTGAATGCCTGAACATCCACCGCATTGACGGCCGCTGCGGGCAAGGGGGGCAATTTCGTCACCGCCGAGTTGTTGGTGATGGAGACAGTGCCCACGGTACCGGATTTGTCCGTGAGGTCAGTGACCACGCCGGTGGGCGATAACGTGGAGGTGACTTTCACCAAGTCATTAACTTTATCGGCCGCACTGGTGCCATTGGCGACAAACGGCGTGCTCAATGGATTGAAGTTGTTGGAACTGCCCGGGGTGAGCTGTTCCATGACGTTTGAGACGGCTGAGGCCAGCTTGGTGGCCGCGTTTTCAGCCGCTGTTGTGTTGATGTTCGCGACCGCTGTGGGCGTGTTGACCAGTGTTGAGGGGCTCGCGCCAATGGTTTGGGTCACCACCGCATCGGTCATGGGTGTGACATTGGCCACACTTCTCGATAGCCTAGACGGTAAGAGCCCGTACATGGTGACCGAGCGTCCTCCAGTTACCCCCGTTGCCGCCACCAGGATGGGGGTTTGCAGACCTGAGATGTCCTGCACGGTGTAGTTGCCCAAGCTGTCGGTGACCCCTGCGCTCACGCGGGTTCCCCTGGCGTCAATCAAGCTGACTGAAGCACCGCTGATGGGGAATCCTTGGGAGACACTTCCCGACAGACTCATGGCGCCGGCGCTCACGCCAGCACTGCTGCTGTCTGAGGCAACCGAGGCGCCACCTCCGCCGCCGCCGCCACAGCCTTGGAGGAGAACGGCAAGCCCCAAAATCCACAAACGGTTGCTGTACTGCATGAAAACTCCGGACATTTTGTTGTTGTAGACAATCATAGGTAATTTTATAAAATTACTCAATTTATATATTTTTGTTTAGATGTTTTTTTGATTAGATATATCGAATGAATGTTTGGCTACTAAGTTATTTTTTTAGAGCTTTAGAGTTGACTTTTCTTCTGCCACTGACGGTCTGGTGGGCTGAACAGCCAGGATTGGAATCAGAGTCGATTGAGGAGGGGAAAACTTTTGTCGACAACAACTCCCCTGCTGAGAGGCGCCGCCAAGCTTTCCCCCTGCGTCAGGCCTTACGTCAGTTTTGAAGGCCGTGGCGCGACTCAGTACGAGCCGTCGGCGATCAAATCCCGCCCCGCTTTGTCTCTGACATGAATGAAGTAGGACTTGGCTTGATCCCCCGCGTTCCAGCCATCCCTCACCTTGGCCGCATAAACGCCGGGCAATTTCGATTGGTACGCCTCGTTTTGCGATGTGGTGCCAATGATGGGGACACTGGCATCGCACCAGTTGTCACGCGAGATGCACAGTGAACCTTCAATGGTGAAGTCATCCGCATTGTCTATTTCAAGGTAGGGCAAAGCACCATTGCTGCCCTGCACCACCCTGACCCGTGGAAAACCATCTGCGCCAACCCGGTCTGTGGTGAGTAAGGGCTCCGTCAAGGGATATTCCACGGTGTCAAACGCCCCCGTCTTGGTGGTATTGGTCCACGCCTTGACGACGATTTTGTAGCCACCCCTTTTGATTTTTTCATTGATGCGCTTGAGCACCGCATCATTCGTACTGTTAAATCCTTCCCCTGGGTAGCAAAAGTCTGGATTGCGATCATTGGGTAATCCGTCATACCAAGCCCTGGTGCTGGGGTTGCAGGCCGTCGGGCGCAGCGTATAGGAATAGCTCAGGTCGACCGCGCCATCTGGCCCTTGGAAGGAAGCTATGGCCGATTTATATTTCTCCCAGTCGCCATCTTTGTTGATGTTCACAGACAGTTGCGCCTGCAAGGTGGCGGCACCTGTCCTGAGGTTGGTGGATTTGGTCACATTGGAGTAGAGCTCAACACCAAATTTATTTTGGTTCCCATAAAACTTGAAGTTTTTCAGATCGCTGTAGTACTTGAATTTATTCTCAAAGATGTCGATACCGCCGTTTAGTTTTTGCAGCGTGAACCGAATTTGGCACACATTGTTGACATCACAACCTTTGAATTCACCGTTGATCAATTTGGCCCCAATCGCCTCGCTCATGTAGCCACGAATTTGCGCAACCATGCCGGCCTTGTTCAAGCCACCATCCAAATAATCATCGGCAAACAAGCCATCCAACAGGGTGCTAGAGATCGAGTTTGCGCTTGCCAACGCTTCGTTCATTTGCCGAATGAAGTTACTGACCTGATCCGTTCCCACCGAAACGAGGGCAACCGGCAGCGCGGGTAGTTTTCCAACCGAGGACGATGTGTCAATGGTGACGGAGCCCACCGTGCCGGATTTGTCGGTCAAATCTGTGACCACACCCGTGGGCGTGATGGTGCTCGTCACCTTCACCAAATCATTGACCTTGTCCGCCGCAGTCTTGCCGTCCGCTGTAAAAGCGGTGGTGAGCGGGTTGAAATTGGCGGAACTGCCAGCAGTGATCTGTTCCATCACATTGGAGACCGCACTCGAGACTTTGGCCGCAGTCGCATCGGCCTTGGCCGGATCCAAATTGGCCACTGCGGTGGGGTTTTTCACCAGTAGGCTTGGGCTTGTGCCGGCTGTCTGCGTCACGATCGCATCGGTCATGGGGGTGACGTTGGCAATGCTTTTGCTAAGCTTGGTGGAGAGCATGCCGTAGAGCGTGATGGCCCTGCCCCCCGAAACGCCGCTGGCACTCACCAGAATGGGGGTTTTCAGCCCGGAGATATCCGTCACGCGGTAATTTCCTTGGCTATCGGTCACCCCCGCATCGACTCTATTGCCATTGGCGTCCAAGAGGCTCACGCGTGCGCCACTGATGGGAAAGCCTTGCGAGACACTGCCGGCCAAACTCACGGCCTCCCCCGTAGGGCTTGGTGACAAGGCCGTTGTGCCGCCCCCTCCTCCGCCGCCGCCACATGCGGTCATTGCTGCGGCAACCAAGATGGCCAGTGGGGTACGGATCGTGTTCATCTTATTCCTTCAAGTTTTGATCATCATAAAGCTTGTCTTGGACGAACTCTTAATGGTTGATCTTTTTAATAAGTTTTTAATGCCTCCGTATTCCTATGCGTGATGTTTCACCTACCCGTGATGTGGCGAGCTCCAGGGGCTAGATGCGGATCGCCAATTGCCGTCCAAACACGTACGACTCCATCGCCAACACCCCGTGGAGGATGCCACCGTCCAGAACGGTCGCCGGACTGAGCGTTGAAGCGGCCCCCGCGGCGACCAGCAACGGCAGAAAGTGCTCCGTTGTGGGGTGGGCCCGCGCGGCATGGGGTGCTGCGTCCAAGGTCTTGCGCAAACGTGATGCATCGCCCTCGCATACCGCCTGGCGAACCCAAGCGGAGAACTCTTGGGCATAAGACGCCGCCTCGGCTTGGCCTATGCGGTACTCGTAGAGGTTGTGCGTGAGGCTGCCTGAGCCGATGATCAGTACTCCATCGTTGGCCAGCGAGGCCAGCGCTTGGCCCAGGGCATAGGCTTTGACTTCGTCAGTGTCATAGGGCAACGAGACCTGGACCACTGGCACATCTGCTTCTGGGTAGAGGTGCATGAGGGGCACCCAGGCCCCGTGATCGAGGCCGCGTTGGGGATCTAGCGCCGCCGCAATGCCCTGCTGGGCCAATTGTTGCTGGATCTGCGCCGCCAACGCCGGGGCGCCAGCCGCAGGGTACTGCAAGTCGTAGAGCTCGCGCGGAAAGCCGCCGAAATCGTGAATGGTTTCGGGCCATTGGGCGGCCGTGATGGCCACCCCCCGCGTCATCCAGTGTGGGGAGACCACCACCACCGCACGAGGCCTCTCGAGGGTTTGGCCCAGCGCGCGCAATTGGGCACCGGCCAAGCCCGGTTCGGTGGCAAAGGTCGGCGCGCCATGCGAGATAAACAAAGAGGGCATCGTGCGCATATCAGGCTCCTGGTGCGGGGTGAAGGGGGGCCGTTTATTCTGCCTTGGCGCTAAGCACTCGATCGACCGAAGCTCGGCCCGCGCCGGAGAAGACCAGCGACACGCTCAGCCCGAACAGTGCCAGCGCGTACTCGTAGCCACCTTTGTCAAGGAAGAAGCCATTGTTCACGTGCACCGCAAAAATGGCCACGAGCATGGCAATGGCGAGCGCCGCAGCCGCGGGACGCACCAGCAAGCCCACGATGAGCGCCAGACCGCCGAAGAACTCCACGGCGCCAGCCAGGAAGGCCATCAGGTAACCCGGGGCTAGGCCGATGGAGTCGAAAAACTGGCCTGTGCCTTCGAGGCCGTAGCCGCCAAACCAGCCAAAGAGCTTTTGCGCGCCATGCGCGGCAAAGATCGCGCCGCCGGCGAGGCGCAGGGCTAGGGTTGCCCAGTTGTCCTCAGTGGCCAGCACGCGCTGGGCGAGTGTGTTGTTCGGAAAGCCGTTGGTGTTGAGCGTTGCAGTCATGTTGTTTCCTTTGCGGTCGTTGGACCCGTCCTGCGGGCATGGACTGAACTGTATTGGATTGATTAATGGAGATAAACTATCAGAATCGAGATTTACTGTTCAGTTTTTTAAAACAATGGACAAATTTATGGAAATGCGCGTCTTCACCGCGGTGGTGGACGCTTCGAGTTTTGTGGCGGCAGGCGATGCGCTGGGCCTGTCCAAAGCCGCGGTGTCGCGCTATGTCTCCGAACTGGAGCAACGCCTGGGGGTGAGGCTCATGCACCGCACGACGCGCAAGCTCTCGCTCACGCCCGAAGGCGAAGTGTTTCTGGCGCGCTGCCGAGAGATCTTGTCGAGCATCGACGCCTCCGAAGCGGAGATTTCCACACGCAGCGTGACGGCCAGCGGCTTACTCAAGGTGAGCGTGCCGGTGAGCTATGGCATCAAGCACCTCGCCCCGTTGTGGCGTGAGTTCTTGGAGCTCCACCCCCAGGTCACGCTCGATGTGCAATTGGCCGATCGGGTGATCGACCTGGTGGACGAAGGGCTTGATCTGGCAGTGCGGATTGCGCGCTTACCGGACTCCTCGTTGGTCTCCCGCCGCTTGTCTTCCACTCGCCTGGTGCTCTGCGCGGCCCCAAGCTACCTCCAGCGTCGCGGCGCGCCTGCGCATCCTTCAGAATTGATCGCGCACGAGATCTTGGCCTACAGCCTCATGTCCATGGGCGACCAATGGCAGTTCACCGGACCCGAGGGCCCGGTGAGCGTGAAGGTACGACCCCGCCTGTGGTCGAACAACGGCGACACCTGCATTGCCGCAGCCTTGCAGGGAGCAGGCATTCAACTGCAGCCCACTTTTCTGATTGACTCGCAACTGGCGAGTGGGGAGCTCGTGGAGATCCTGCCGCAGTACCGCTGCGCCGAGCTTGGGATTTATGCGGTGTATCCCAGCCGTAAATTTGTGCTGCCCAAGGTGCGCGCGCTGATTGAATTTCTCTCGGCCAAACTCGCTCAAGTCCAGATCTAGGCGCATGCGGATTGACGTCAGCGTTTTGCTTCCAACTTGATCACTTTGAACGTATTTGCGCCGGTCATATATCCCTTCGCCTCCACAAAGCCACTGGAGACTCTTGCGTGCTCCCAATAGGCAGTACTGACATCTGCGATCAAGCGTGTTCCATTGCTCTCCAGGGTGCAGGAGTCGTTGGAGCAGGCGCTGAGAGTTCCATAAATTTCGTAAGTCGACCGAGCGGCACTGGCGTCCATGTCACCTGCACCCGCAGGGTGGTATTGACGACGGTATTTCAATTCATCGCCATCGTGATCGTTCTCATCGTCAGAGTAGCCAGACAATGACCGATCGCCACCCGCTGTTTTGAACTCCAGTCTGTACGCCGCCAGTGCCCCATTCGTGAGGAGGCCCTTGACTTCCACGTAATCCCCATTTTGGAGTGATGCACAGAGTGTGGCGCTTCGAATGGTGGTCGGCACCCCTTGAACTTGCATCGAACACCCCCCCGCAAATGGCGCTACCCCTGTGAAGTTCGAAACCATGCCATAGAGTTCATTGGCCTCGTTTCGAATGCGGGAAGTCCCACCGTATTTCGCGTCGTATTGCACGAAGGTCGAAGCATCCGCAGAGCGCAAATACACCCGGGTAGCCGTATAGTGTTGAGCGGTCGCTGTGGCTGCGGTATGCACGGAGACTACGGAGCCATTGGCCAATGATGAAGGCGCGGCGACTCCGGAATAGCCTACCGAAACAGAATTGATGCCACTTCCGAGCGTGAAGGTTTTGTTCTGAGAATCCAAGTTGGAAACAACGCCAACAAGCTGAACCCGTTCGACTGTTGACTCGATTTCAATTCGAGTTGCCTTAAATGTCCCGTCGGATTGCGGGAGTCCATACACTTCCATAGGAAGGTCATCTCGCAAAGACGCAAAACTTCCCGTTTGCCCCGTTGAAGCGACAATAAAGGTTGAGGCATCCGTTGTCACCGGAATTCCAGCCACATTCAGTGTTTGGGTGGCTGAATCGACTCTGCTCGCAACCCCCTTGATCCCCGTTTGGATGAATATGGTTCCTGCGGTGGTTGGACTAGAAGTCAAGGGATTGATGCCAACAGTCATGCCAAGACCAAGCGGCGCGTTTACGGGGTATTGCTCATCCATGTCGACAACGGTTGCCCCAATGGTCTCGTATCGAACGCCATTCACAATGACTGAACCTAGTCCACTGATCGTCCCTGCCACCTGAGGGTTGATGGCAGTCAATAAAGGACCGCCACCGCCACCGCCACCGCAGCCACTCAGCAAGGCCACATGAACAGTTAGCAGGAAAATCCGGCGAGCAAGACGATGCATCACAAACTCCAATTCACCTTGAAAACACAAAGAAATCCAATTGTTGATCTGCTTGCTGAATCGAATATGAATTGCAAGCGAATCAGCTTACCGACCAAACCCCAAACCCAATAGAAATCACCCCCAATGCGACGCCAAGCCAAATGCGGGGCTGGGAAACCAGATCGGGTCCAGCGCCCTCAATGCGGCCACGCCACATCGGCATTGCCAAGTTTGTCCCACGAAGGAAACTGATCAGGAGTAACAATCCCAGGTGAACGACCACAAGTTGCCACATGATGTCAGCAACCAGTTCATGGATGACTTCCATTGCCTCTGATGCGCCTTCGTACAGAACATGACCACTCAAAATCAATGGCAGCGGGAGGACTAACAATAAAACTGTGGATAACACCATGAGGAAATTTTGTAATGCCCTGAAATTCTGAGCATTCAATTCCAGGGCATGAAGATCACGTAAGCCCACATACCCGGTCTTGAGCTTGGTCATCACGGAAGCCCATCGGACTGATCGGGGCCCCACCCAGCCATAGATCAATCGAAAAAAAAGCAATGCCAACATGGTGTACCCCAAGGCGGCATGAAAGATCTGAAAACGCTCACTCTCTGAGGTTAAGTAGGCACCGGTAAAGCACAGTGCAAACATCCAATGAAACACGCGCATTGGCGCGTCCTTCACACGCCGGGTTGGCATCGATGGGGGGGATGGACTCATCGGAAGCCACCCGTCATGCCCGGAGGGGGGCGTAACTCGCGTTCATTGAATCGCCCCCTTTCTGCATGGGTGTGACACGCATTGCACTGGGCAGGGCTTTTCACGCTTGGGAGAATCCATACATCGGAGTCGACTCGCCTGTGCTCTCGCAAAAACCAATTTGAACGACTGATGCGATCATGCGGGGGTGAGGCCTGGACTTTTTTATAGGTGCCGCCCTCACTTGCAAGCCAACGTCCAATGAGCTTGATCTGATCAGGTTCAAGACTCGCATCCACACCAAAATGTTGAGACAGCCCCGCCATGATGCGCAGCCAAGAGTCAACCGACAGGAAGGCAGGTGGATAGGCGATATGACAGGCAGCACACTCTTGGGTATACTGGGGCAATGGCGAAGCAGCAATAAATTCTTTATGGCCCGCCTCTACTGGGCTCAAATGCCACAAGAACGCCAGTGTGAACAAAAAGATGGATCGCAAAGCGTTCACCAGGTTCACTTGAGAAGGATGAGCCAAGCCAAAACGTCCGCCTTTTCGCCAGCGGTACACTCGCGCGCCAAAACATCCTTGCAATTGCGTTTAAACCATTTATCCACCTTTGCAGAATCAGTCAAACTTTTGGGATTGAAAGCTGGCGCGAGGGGATCGAGCACTTTCCCTGTCGACGCATGTCGACTGCTGCGTATGGGCAAATCTCCATGGCAGCTCGCACACGACCAGTCTGCGCCATGCTTCTTTGAAAAAAATAGTTGTCCGCCCTCGGGGTTACCTGGGCGTCCTGCCTCAAGACTGAATCGATCCAGTTGAGCCTGTGGGCTTGATTGCGCCGCTACGTCCATCGGGAGAGTGCTTGTGAATAGTAGGGGTAGAAGAAAATGGACCCAACTTGTGCACTTCAAAGCTCTTTGGCTCATAGGATACTCTGCTGAAGATTGACCTTTCCCTCACTCTAAGCTTGGTAGATGAATTGAACCTGAACAGGAAAAAAGAGTCGAAAATTTCAGTGCAATGTGTTTTTTTCTCGGTCCCGCAGGTAAAGTCATCACCCTATGAAGCTTTTGTTGATCGAGGATGAATTGGCCCTGAACGAGGCCCTCACTGCGATTCTGCGCGCCGAGGGTTTCGCCGTCGATTCCGTCGCGACCCTTCAAAGTGCGACGACGGCCATCAAAATCAGCACCTACGATGCCTTGTTTTTGGATCTGTACCTTCCAGACGGAGACGGTATTGTTTGGCTACGCCAACTGCGTTCGTCAGGAGATCTCACTCCCGTCATTATCCTGACGGCTCGAGACCAAGTCTCAGACAGGGTTGCAGGACTCAAAAGTGGCGCTGACGATTACTTGGTCAAACCATTTGATATTCAAGAGCTCTTGGCGCGACTTGCGGCGGTAATTCGTCGCGCCCAAGGAGGGGCCAGCAACTGGCGTGCTGTGGGCGCACTGACCCTTGACACTCAAGGCAGACGCGTGCGACTGGATGGCAATGACATCGAATTGACCGCTAAAGAATGGGCTGTGCTTGAAAAGCTTGCCAGTCACCCCGGGCGTATCGTGAACAAGGAGGCGCTCGACCAAGCACTTTATAGCTTTGATGATGAGATTGGCAGCAACACACTAGAGGTCTACATCAGTCGAATACGGAAAAAAATTGGAAAGCAACGGATTGAAACGGTGCGCGGCCTTGGCTATCGATTGGTGGATGAGGCGATTAAATGAAGTCCTACAGTATTGTTCATCGGCTACTGACTTCAACGCTGCTGCTGTTGCTGGTGCTTTGGACTGCGGTGGTGATCTCTGTGGCTTGGGTGATTAAGCACGAAACCGATGAGATTTTCGACTCTAGTCTGCAAGAGACCGCTCAGCGCTTGTTGCCTTTGGCGGTAATGCAACTCACGGAGAGCGATGACGATGACAACCATGCTCTAGAACTGGATGAAGATGCGCTTGAGCCCGCACAACATGACGAATACCTTGTTTATCAGGTATTTCATGCATCTGGACGTCTTCTTTTGCGCTCACACGCCGCCCCGACTACGCCACTGGCTACGGACCTCAAGCAAGGGTTTCAGCGAACGGCCAAGCACCTCATTTACATTGAAAAAACTCGAAACGGCGAGTATTTTCTGGCACTTGCAGAAAAAGCCAGTCATCGTAGAGATACTTTTTTGAGCATCCTAAAGTATCTCCTGATGCCTCTATTGGTCTTGCTACCGCTTTCAGCGCTGGTGATGCTGATCATCGTACGAAACGCACGACATCCGCTTGAGAGACTTGATGTTGAACTTTCAAAGAGGGGGAGTTCGGATCTCAATCCAGTGACTGTTCATACGTTGCCGCTGGAACTTCAACATTTGGCGAACACCGTCAACCAACTGATGCATCGCCTGAGGTCTGCGCTTGAATCCGAAAGAAACTTTACGGCCAATAGCGCGCACGAATTACGCACCCCGTTAGCAGCGGCTTTGGCTCAAATTCATGTACTGGAGAGCTCTTCGCTGAACGATAGTCAATTGCAGACCCTTGAGACCATTAAGCAAATGCTACAGCGGTTGCAAGCGCTCTCAGAAAAGCTTCTCCAGTTGGCTCGCGCTGAATCAGGCATTGCTTGGAAAAGTGGAACCGTGGATCTCGGCCATCTTTTAGAAATGCTCTGCCGCGATCATCAGTGGCGAACTGATTTGAAAATTCACTTGAGCCTGCCTGAGACATCGGTCACGGTTGAAGGCGACATTGATGCACTGGGAATAGTGCTGGGCAACTTGCTGGAAAACGCCACAAAGTATGCCCCTGCGAATACGCTGATTCAGGTTGAATTGCGCACAGGGCCTGTGAGGCTTCGCATCATCAATGATTGCGATCCTTTGCCAAAGCAAACCCTTGAGCGATTGCACGAAAGGTTCTACAGGGCACGCCCCGAGAGTCGCGGGGCCGGTTTAGGCTTATCGATTGTGAGAACACTTCTGGAGCCAACCGAGATCGATTTTCAAATTCACTCTCCCGCTCAAGGCAGTCAGCGTGGCTTTGAAGCCCAACTGACTTGGCCATCTGATGGGAAGCCGATGCAGAGGGAAC
>JACCDW011081970.1_pt1 | contig 11001 bp, 8 predicted proteins | sample 7449781 | NCBI WGS metagenome assembly JACCDW01 (sample SAMN15323449, study PRJNA562643) | freshwater metagenome | isolation source: river surface water | place: USA:Blue River Watershed | collected 2017-08-18
CCGACAAATCGGGCATGCGGGTGGTGATTGAGCTCAAGCGAGGCGAAGTGCCCGAGGTGGTGCTGAACAACCTGTACAAGCAGACGCAACTGCAGGACAGCTTCGGCATCAACATGGTGGCCCTGATCGACGGCCAACCCAAGCTGTGCAACCTCAAAGACCTGCTGCAGATCTTCTTGGAACACCGCCGCGAAGTGGTGACGCGGCGCACCGTGTTCGAGCTGCGCAAGGCCCGCGAACGCGGCCATGTGCTCGAAGGCCTGGCCGTGGCCCTGGCCAACATTGACGAGTTCATCGAAACCATCAAGACCAGCCCCACGCCGCCAGCGGCCAAGGCCGCGCTGATGGGCAAGAGCTGGGACTCTTCACTGGTGCGCGAAATGTTGGCCCGCGCCGAGGCCGACACGGCCGGTGGCCGCGAGGCCTACCGCCCCGAGGGCCTGCCCCGGTCTTATGGCCTGCAGCCCGATGGCCTGTACCGCTTGAGTGATGACCAAGCCCAGGAAATTCTGCAGATGCGCCTGCAGCGCCTGACTGGCCTGGAACAGGACAAGGTCATTGGCGAATACAAAGACGTGATGGCGCAAATTGCCGACCTGCTGGACATTCTGTCCAAGGCCGAGCGCGTGACCTTCATCATTTCGGAAGAGCTCACCGCCCTCAAGCAAGAGTTCGGCCAAACCAAGGTGGGCGCCCGGCGCAGCGTGATCGAGCACAACGTGCAGGAGCTGGGCACCGAAGACCTGATCACGCCCACCGACATGGTGGTCACGCTCAGCCACAGCGGCTACATCAAGAGCCAGCCGCTGTCGGAGTACCGCGCGCAAAAGCGCGGCGGCCGCGGCAAGCAGGCCACCGCCACCAAGGAAGACGATTGGGTCGACCAGCTCTTCATTGCCAATACCCACGACTGGATCTTGTGTTTCTCCAACCGCGGCCGCGTGTATTGGCTCAAGGTGTGGGAAGTGCCGCAAGGCGGCCGCGCCAGCCGCGGCAAGCCCATCGTGAACATGTTCCCGCTGGCCGACGGCGAGAAGGTCAACGTGGTGCTGCCCTTGACGGGCGAGTTCCGCTCCTTCCCGGGCGACCACTATGTGTTCATGACCACCGCCCTGGGCACGGTGAAGAAGACGGCGCTGGATGAATTCAGCAACCCGCGCAAGGCCGGCATCATCGCGGTCGACCTCGACGAGGGCGACCACCTGATCGGCGCGGCACTCACCGATGGCAAGCACGACGTCATGCTGTTCTCCGATGGCGGCAAAGCGGTTCGCTTCGATGAAGACGATGTGCGCGCCATGGGCCGTACCGCGCGCGGCGTGCGCGGCATGATGCTCGAAGACGGCCAGCGCGTGATTGCCATGCTGGTGGCCGAAGACGAAACCCAGAGCGTGTTGACCGCCACTGAAAACGGCTACGGCAAACGCACTTCGATTGCCGAGTACACGCGCCATGGCCGTGGTACCAAGGGCATGATCGCCATTCAACAAAGCGAGCGCAACGGCCGTGTGGTGGCCGCCACCCTGGTTCGGCCGGCCGATGAAATCATGCTGATCACCGACAAGGGCGTGCTGGTGCGCACCCGGGTGTCGGAGATTCGGGAACTGGGCCGCGCCACGCAGGGCGTGACGCTGATTGCGTTGGATGACGGTTCCAAGCTCAGCGGCCTGCAGCGCATTGCGGAAAACGATGCCGAAGCTGGCGATGAGCCGCCCGCTGCGGGCGACACCCCGCCCCATGAGCCGACCGTTTAACTTCTCCGCCGGCCCGGCGGCTCTGCCCGAGCCGGTGCTGCAGCAGGCCGCCGCTGAAATGCTGGACTGGCGCGGCACGGGCATGGGTGTGATGGAGATGAGCCACCGCGGCAAGGCCTTCATCTCCATTGCCGAAGCCGCTGAGCGCGACCTGCGCGAGTTGCTGGCGGTGCCGTCCAACTTCCATATCCTGTTCATGCAGGGTGGCGGCCTGGCGGAGAACGCCATCGTGCCGATGAACCTGGCGGGGGTGCCGGGCGGGGTGGGCACCATGGGCAAGACAGCGGCCGCACCGCCGTCGCTGGGCGCGGTGGACCTGGTGGTGACCGGCGCCTGGTCGGAAAAGTCAGCAGCTGAAGCGCAGCGCTACGCCGATGCCGCCGTGGCCGCCAGCAGCCAGGCCAGCGGCTACACCGAGCTGCCGCCACCCGCCACCTGGCAGCTGCGCCCGAAGACCCGCTATGTGCACCTGTGCTCCAACGAGACCATCCACGGCGTGGAGTTTCAGGAGCTGCCCGACCTGAAAGCCTTGGGTTGTGATGCTCCGCTGGTGGTGGACGCGTCGTCTCACATCTTGTCGCGCCCGATTGATTTCAGCCGCGTGGGCCTGGTGTTTGCTGGTGCACAAAAGAACATCGGCCCTGCTGGCCTGACCATCGTCATCGTGCGCGAAGACCTGTTGGACCGCGCCCTGCCCTGCTGCCCCAGTGCCTTCAACTACCGCTTGGTGGCGCAGGCGCAGAGCATGTACAACACGCCGCCCACCTATGGCATCTACATCGCGGGCCTGGTGTTCCAGTGGATCAAGGCACAGGGCGGTGTGGCGGCGATGGAGCAGCGTGCGCTGGAGCGCTCGAACCTGTTCTACAGCTCCTTGGACAACTCGGGCGGCTTTTACGTCAACCGTGTGGCTGCAGATGCCCGCTCGCGCATGAACATTCCCTTCTTCCTCGGAGAAGAACGCTTGCAAGAGGCCTTCCTGGAAGGCGCGCAGGCTGCTGGCCTGCTCCAACTCAAAGGCCATAAAAGTGTGGGCGGCCTGCGCGCCTCGCTGTACAACGCCATGCCGCTGCAGGGGGTGCAGGCCCTGGTGGCCTACCTGAACGATTTCCAGAGGCGCCATGGCTGATCAGCAGAACCCGCCGCTGGGTGCAACCCCCAGCACCGGCCACAGCACCGCCCCTGTCGGCGCCGACGTCAATGCCAGCCTGGCCCCGTTGCGTCAGCAAATCGACGCGCTGGATGCGCAGATCCTGGACCTTTTGAACCAGCGCGCCCGCGTGGCCGAGCAGGTGGGCCACATCAAGCGCGCCGAGGGCTCCCCCTTCTTCCGCCCCGACCGCGTGGCACAGGTGATCGACAAGATCACGCGCGCCAACCCTGGGCCACTGCTCAACCAACACATCACGGCCATCTGGCGTGAGGTGATGAGCGCCTGCCTGGCGCTGGAAGCGCCGCAGCGCGTGGCGGTGCTGGGCCCACAGGGCACCTTTTGCGAACAGGCTGCCGTCGAATTCTTCGGGAGTTCGGCCAACCTGATCTACTGCGCCAACTTCGACGAGGTGTTCCACGCCACGGCCGCCGGCACGGCGCAGTTCGGCGTGGTGGGCATTGAGAACTCCACCGAGGGCGTGGTGGCACGCACGCTGGACCTGTTCCTGCGCTCACCTGTACACGTGGTGGGTGAAGTGAGCCTCTTGGTGCGCCACAACTTGCTGCGCCAGGCCAATTCCCTGGAGGGCCTGGAGGTGGTGATGGCGCATCCCCAGGCTTTGGCACAGTGCCAAGGCTGGCTGGCCCAACACCTGCCGCACGTGGAACGCCGCGCGGTGAGCAGCAACGCGGAGGGCGCGCGACTGGCCGCCACCAACCCCGCCTGGGCGGCCCTGGCCAGCGAGCGCGCCGCGTCGCAATTTGGCCTGCACATCGTGCACCACGCCATACAGGACGAGGCCTACAACCGCACGCGTTTTTCCATCATCTGCTTGCCCCAAACCTTGGGCACACCGCCGGCATCCGGCAAAGACTGCACCAGCCTGGTGGTGAGCGTGCCCAACCGGCCCGGCGCGGTGCACGACCTGCTGGTGCCCTTGAAGGCGCATGGTGTGTCGATGACGCGGTTCGAATCCCGCCCAGCCAAGAGCGGGCAGTGGGAGTACTACTTCTACATTGACGTTCAAGGACATGTAGAGCAGCCCCATGTGGCCGCGGCCCTGAAGGAGTTACAGAGCTGCTGCGCCTTCTTCAAGGTGCTGGGCTCCTATCCGGTCAACGATTAAGGCCGGGCCCGTTGCCGATGTCCAACGCCCTTTCTGCGCAAGCGGCGCCGCTGAGTCAACACTTGGCACTGATCGGCTGCGGGCTGATGGGTGGCTCGTTTGCACTGGCGCTGCGCGCAGCCTGCCCGGGTGTTGTCATCAGCGGGTACAGCCGAAGCCTGCACAGCAGCCAGCGTGCGCAGGCCCTGGGCATCGTGGACGAGGTGTGCACCAGCGCCGCGCAGGCGGTGCAGCAAGCCGACCTGGTGCTCGTGGCCGTGCCGGTGGCCGCCACCGAAGCGGCACTGCAGGCTGTGCGCCCTGTCCTTCGCCCCGATGCCTTGGTGATGGATGTGGGATCCACGAAGCGCGATGTGGTGGCTGCAGCACGGGCGGCGTTGGGCGCCGCTTCGGGGCAGTTCGTACCCGCCCACCCGATTGCAGGAAAGGAAAACGGTGGCATTGAGCAGGCGCAAGCCTCGCTGTACCAAGACCGGCGCTGCATCCTCACCCCCTTGCCGGAAAACGCCCCAGCCACGCTTGAACGCGCGCAAGCCTTGTGGGAGGCCGTGGGCAGCACCGTGGTGCACATGGGCGCACAGCAACACGACCAGACGTTTGCCGCCGTCAGCCACCTGCCCCACCTCTTGGCCTTTGCCTATGTCAACGCGGTGGCCCAACAGCCCGATGCCGCGCGCCACTTGGCGCTGGCCGGACCGGGCTTTCGGGACTTCAGCCGCATTGCCAGCGGCACCAGCGGCATCTGGCGCGACATCTTCAGTGCCAACCGTGATGAAGTCCTGCAGCAACTGGCACAGTTCGAATCTGCGCTGGGCGCGCTGCGCGCCGCGCTGGGCGCGGGCCACGATGACGAGGTTGCCCGCCTGGTGGACGCCGCGTCGGCCGTGCGCACGCAGTGGACCCTCAACCGCGCCGCCCCCCCCACCGACGACCCGGCCTGAACGCACCCCGCAGCCGCGTCACCCCCAAAGCCCATGTTTTCAATTCCCCACCTCGACCTGCCTGCGCTGAACGCCGCGGGCGGCACCGTGCGCCTGCCAGGCTCCAAGAGCATTTCCAACCGCGTGCTCTTGCTGGCGGGCCTGAGCGAGGGCACCACGACGGTTCACGACCTGCTGGACAGCGACGACACCGCGGTGATGCTCAAGGCGCTGGAGCAGTTGGGATGCGGACTGCAGCGGCGATGGCAAGACGGCCGCGAGGTGCTGGAGGTGCGGGGTGTGGGTGGGCGGTTGCGCACCCACCAAGCGGCGCTGTTCCTGGGCAATGCCGGCACCGCGATGCGGCCCTTGACCGCCGCACTGGCCGTGATGGCCACGCTGCAAGGCGGCGAATTTGAGCTTTCAGGCGTGCCGCGCATGCACGAGCGGCCCATCGGTGATCTGGTGGACGCCCTGCGCCAGCTGGGCTGCCAGGTCCAAGACCTGGGCCATCCGGGCTACCCTCCCCTGCGGCTGCAGGGCCGGGCCGGCGGCGCCTTGAACCTGGCGCAGCCGGTGCGGGTGCGCGGTGACGTGTCCAGCCAATTCCTCACCGCCTTGCTCCTGGCCCTGCCCTTGGCGGCGCGCACGCAGCCGGTGGTGATCGAAGTCGAGGGCGAGCTGATCTCCAAGCCCTACATCGACATCACCCTGGCCCTGCTGCAGCGCTTTGGCGTGGCGGTACAGCGCGAAGGCTGGCAGCGCTTCACGATCCCGGCGGGTAGTACCTACCAGTCGCCCGGCCGTATCCATGTGGAAGGTGATGCGTCATCCGCGTCTTACTTCGTGGCCTTGGGCGCCATTGCCGCGGTCGACCAGCCCATCCGCATCGAAGGCGTGGGAGCTGACTCCATTCAAGGCGACATCCGCTTTGTGGAGGCGGCGCAGGCCATGGGAGCGAACATCCAAACGGGCCCAGGCTGGCTTTCCGTGCGGCGCGGGGCCTGGCCGCTGCGGGCGATCGAGCTGAATTGCAACCACATTCCCGATGCCGCGATGACGCTGGCGGTGATGGCCCTGTACGCCCAAGGCACCACACGGCTGAGCGATATCGGCAGCTGGCGCGTGAAGGAGACCGACCGCATTGCCGCCATGGCCGCTGAGCTGCGCAAAGTCGGCGCGCACGTTGACGAAGGCCCCGACTGGATTGCGGTGACGCCACCCGCGCCCACCGCCTGGCAGCGGGCCAGCGTGTGCACCTACGACGACCACCGCATGGCCATGTGCCTGTCCTTGGCGGCCTTCAACCCCCTGGCTGGTGCACAGCCAGCCGTGGGCGTGCGCATCGAAGACCCGCGCTGCGTGGGCAAGACCTTTCCTGACTACTTTGAGGCGCTGTTTGCGCTGTCCGCAGCGCGCTCGCACGACATCCCCGTCATCACGATCGACGGCCCCAGTTCCTCGGGCAAGGGCACCCTGGCCGCACGCGTGGCAGCGGCGCTGGGCTGGCACTACCTGGATTCGGGCGTGCTGTACCGCGCGGTGGGGCTGGCGGCGCAGACACGCGGCCTGCTGCCCGCCGATGTCCAGCAGCCCATGAGCGATGCGCAGCAGGCCGCGGTGGCCGCCCTGGCCGCCGGCCTGGACATCCGCTTTGAAGGCGATCGGGTGTGGATCGACGGCCAAGACCAGACCGACGCCGTGCGCCATGAAGCCGCCGGTGCGCTGGCCTCTCGGGTCTCGGCGGTGCCCGCCGTGCGCACAGCGCTGCACCAGCGGCAACTGGATTTCCGCGTGGTGCCAGGGCTGGTGGCCGACGGGCGCGACATGGGCACGGTGGTGTTCCCGGACGCTGCGCTGAAGGTGTTCTTGACCGCCGACGCGGCCACGCGCGCCCAGCGGCGGTATAAGCAGTTGATTTCTAACGGGATTTCCGCTAATATCAACAGTCTTCGCCTGGATTTGGAGGCGCGCGACCTGCGGGACCGTACCCGCGCGGTGGCGCCGCTGAAGCCAGCTGAAGGCGCGGTGATGTTCGACAACTCCAGCACCAGCATCGAGGAATCGGTGCAGCAGGTGCTGCAGTGGTGGGCCCGCCGCGGGGCTTGATTCCAAGCCCAAACGGATGCCACAGGCGGCCGGCCTGCTCCCTGCAACGGGGGGCGGCGCCCCATCTGTGGTGGTCGCAACCTAACCGCAGCCTGCGTGCTGCAACACCTCGGTTGGCCAGCCGCCAGCCCCCTAGGAAACCTCATGTCTCAACTCCAAACTGCCACCACCGGCGGCGAATCCTTTGCTGCCCTGTTCGAAGAAAGCCTGCAAAAGCGCGACATGCGCTCGGGCGAAGTGATCTCGGCCGAAGTCGTCCGTATCGATCACAGCTTCGTGGTGGTCAACGCCGGCCTCAAGTCCGAGGCCTATGTGCCCATTGAAGAATTCAAGAACGACCAGGGCGAAGTTGAAGTCGCCGTGGGCGACTACGTCTCGGTGGCCATCGACGCCTTCGAGAACGGCTACGGTGACACCATCCTGTCGCGCGACAAAGCCAAGCGCCTGGCTTCGTGGCTGAGCCTGGAAACCGCACTGGAGTCGGGTGACTTCGTCACGGGCACGGTCAGTGGCAAGGTCAAGGGTGGCCTGACGGTGCTGGTCAACGGCATCCGCGCCTTCCTGCCCGGCTCGCTGCTGGACACGCGCCCGGTCAAGGACTTGTCCCCGTTCGAGGGCAAGACCATGGAGTTCAAGGTCATCAAGCTCGACCGCAAGCGCAACAACGTGGTGCTGTCGCGCCGTGCCGTGGTGGAAGCCTCCATGGGTGAAGAGCGCGCCAAGCTGCTCGAGACCCTGAGCGAAGGCGCCATCGTGCAGGGCGTGGTCAAGAACATCACCGAGTACGGTGCCTTCGTGGACCTGGGTGGCATTGACGGCCTGCTGCACATCACCGACATGGCCTGGCGTCGTGTGCGTCACCCCTCCGAGGTGGTGACCGTGGGCCAAGAGCTCACCGCCAAGGTCCTGAAGTTCGACAGCGAGAAGAACCGCGTGTCGTTGGGCTTGAAGCAGTTGGGCGACGACCCCTGGATGGGCGTGGCCCGCCGCTACCCGGCCAACACCCGCCTGTTCGGCAAGGTCACCAACATCGCCGACTACGGTGCCTTCGTGGAAATCGAGCCCGGCATCGAAGGCCTGGTGCACGTTTCCGAAATGGACTGGACCAACAAGAACGTGAGCCCCTCCAAGATCGTGGCCCTGGGCGACGAAGTGGAAGTCATGGTTCTGGAGATCGACGAAGACAAGCGCCGCATCTCCCTGGGCATGAAGCAGTGCAAGGCCAACCCCTGGGAAGAGTTCTCCACCACCGTCAAGCGTGGTGACAAGGTCAAGGGCCCGGTCAAGTCCATCACCGACTTCGGCGTGTTCGTGGGCCTGGCCCAAGGCATCGACGGCCTGGTGCACCTGTCTGACCTGTCCTGGAACGAGCCGGGCGAAGCCGCGGTGCGCAACTACAAGAAGGGCCAGGAAGTTGAAGCCATCGTGCTGGCCGTGGACGTGGAGCGCGAGCGCATCTCCCTGGGCATCAAGCAACTCGACGGCGACCCGTTTGCCACCTTCACCACCATCAACGACCGCGGCGCCTTGGTGACCGGCAAGGTCAAGACGGTGGATGCCCGTGGCGCCGAGATCGACCTGGGTGAAGACGTGATCGGCTACCTGCGCGCTTCCGAACTCTCCCGTGATCGCGTGGAAGATGCCCGCAACCTGCTCAAGGAAGGCGACGAAGTCAACGCCATGATCATCAACATCGACCGCAAGGCGCGTTCGATCCAGTTGTCGATCAAGGCCAAGGACAGCGCCGACCAGCAAGAGGCGATGCAGCGTCTGTCCCAAAGCAACGAGCGCGAGGCCGCTGGCACCACCAGCCTGGGCGCTCTGCTGCGCGCCAAGCTCGACCAGGGCGGCCAGGGCTGATTGCCCGACCACCCTTCGGAAAACGCTGCACGGGGTTGACGCATGGTGATGACGAGGTCGGAACTGGTGGCGGAGTTGGCTGAGCGATTCGGCCACCTCACGCAAAAAGACACCGACTTCGCCGTCAAGACCATCCTCGACGCGATGACCGAGGCCTTGTCCAAAGGCCATCGCGTCGAGATTCGCGGCTTCGGCAGCTTTTCCATCAACCGCCGGCCGCCGCGTGTGGGGCGCAACCCCCGCAACGGCGAGCAGGTGGTGGTTCCTGAAAAACTCGTTCCCCACTTCAAGCCGGGCAAGGCCCTGCGTGAAGCGGTAGACGCCGGCAAGGTGGCCGCCCCACGGGCCACGCGCTGAGTGCGACACTTCAGCCTATGCGGCTGTTGACCTGGCTCCTTCGGGCCCTCATCTTTTTCACCCTCTTCGCCTTTGCGCTGAACAACCAGCAGGCGGTGTCGGTGCGTTGGTTTTTTGGTCTGGACTGGCAGGCACCGCTGGTGATCGTGGTGCTGGTGGCCTTTGGACTGGGCTGCGCGGTGGGCGTTCTGGCCATGGTGCCAGCCTGGTGGCGCCAGCGGCGCACGCAAGACCCGGCATGACCGAGTTCAACCTCACCTGGCTGCTCTTGCTGCCTGCCTTGGGCTTTGCCCTGGGGTGGCTGGCTTCCAGGCTGGACCTGCGTCAGGTGCGACGCGAAGAGCGCGACTCACCCCGCGCCTACTACAAGGGCCTGAACCTGCTGCTCAACGAACAGCAGGACAAAGCCATCGACGCCTTCATCGAGGCGGTTCAGAACGACCCCGACACCACCGAGCTGCACTTTGCGCTGGGCAACCTGTTTCGCCGGCGCGGCGAGTTTGAGCGCTCGGTGCGGGTGCACCAGCACCTGTTGTCACGTGCGGACCTCAGCAGTGCCGACCGCGACCGTGCGCAGTACGCCCTGGCGCAAGACTACGCCAAGGCCGGCTTGTTTGATCGCGCCGAAGCGGCCTACCGTGCCTTGGAAAGCAGCGCGTTTGCCAACGAAGCCCACCGCGCTCTGCTGGACCTTTATGAACGCTCACGCGAGTGGGTGCAGGCCCATGAGATGGCGGCCAAGTTGGAAGCGGCTGGTGCCGGGTCTTATGCCGCGCGCATGGCGCACCACCTGTGTGAACAAGCGCAGGAGCGTGCAGCTGCCGGCAACATGAGCTTGGCCTGGCAGCTGCTGGAGCAGGCGCACCACACCGCACCCATGGCCGCGCGTGCCGTGGTGATGATGGGCCAATGGCAGGCGCAACAAGGGCACCCGGAACAGGCGTTGGCCACCTGGGGGCGCCTGCTTGAGCTGCCCCAGGCACCGGTGGCCTTGGTGGCCGACGACATCGTGCGCTGCGTGCAGCCGTCTGGTGGCGTGCTGCTTGAGCGTGCCCTGCAGCTGCTGCGCCAGGCCTATGCCGAACAGGAGAGCCTGGTCGTGCTGCAGGCCATCAACACCTTGGCCCCGCAGGACGCTGGCCCAGCCCTTCAGGCTCACTTGGCTCGGCAACCCAGCCTGTCGGCCGCTGCGGCGGTGCTCAAACTGCCGGCGGAGCAATGGCAGGAGCAGGGTTTGAAACCGTTGCGCGAGGCGCTGGAACGCAGCGCCCTGCCCCTGCAGCGCTACCGGTGCGCAGCGTGTGGCTTTGAAGCCCAGCGCTACTTCTGGCAGTGCCCCGGCTGCCTGAGCTGGGACAGCTACCCACCGCAGCGCATCGAGGAACAGTGACGCTCAGGGCCCGGCGGCGGCCCTGTGATCCGGGCTCAGACCAGCCCTGCGGCCTGTGAAACCCGCTGCACGGCCGAAGCCACCGCTTCAAAAGACGGCTGCTGGCCCTTTCCACCCAACGATGCGCCCGGCCCGTTGCCGGTGATGCCGGTCAAGCCCGGCTCATGGTCGCAATAGATGCCGACCACCGGCCGGCCCAGCGCGGCGGCCACATGCGCGAAGCCCGTATCCAGCCCCACCACCAGGCGTGCACCGGCCAACACAGCCGTGGCTTCCTGCACGGAGAGAAAAGGGGGCACCCAGGCCTCACAGCCTTGCGCAATGCGCTGCGC
>JACCDW010730467.1_pt1 | contig 11000 bp, 9 predicted proteins | sample 7449781 | NCBI WGS metagenome assembly JACCDW01 (sample SAMN15323449, study PRJNA562643) | freshwater metagenome | isolation source: river surface water | place: USA:Blue River Watershed | collected 2017-08-18
ATCCTGTTATCTTTGAAATCAGAAAAAAAGATACGAAACCGGAATCATTTCTATTTCCAAGCACCTTTATTACTTCAAATTCATGTGCACGCGCTAGAATAGAAGTGGGTAGAAATCTATTGATTAAACGGTTTGGATAATGTTTTCCCAACAAAAAGAGATAACCTGGCGCAAAAAATTTTTCTACACGCAGAAAACGTGCGATACGATAAAGAAATCTACCTCTTGAGGAAGGGAACATCTTACTCGTGAGAGAGCTGAACGCGTATCTATATGCCGAAGGTTCTTTATATGAAAAAAGAAAGTATGGATCTTTATAGCTCGCAATAGAATAGATTGCCTCTACATCAGAGAAACCGCTTTGACGAAAAAGCTTTTTATAACCAATAATAGAATATGTATATGTTCTATATCCTTCTTGTTTACCTACAAATTTACAAAATATGTTTGCTAAAAAACGCGGAACGACTGATGTCCAAGATATGTTAGAGTGAGGATCTTTTATACCTCTAAAATATCCAAAAAAGAAACGCCCTTCAATACCCACATAAATATTTCCATCATCTTTGAGCAAGGTCTTAAGATATTTCAAAAAATTAATTTGATGTTTTCGTGGATCTCCAATATTTGTCCCGCTTCCAATCCATTCAAGGACTCCGTTTAGAATAATGAGGTCGAAACTCTTTTTCTTGAAAGGTAATTTTTTATCTTCAAAAATTCCAACAGAGACTGGTGTGATATTCTTTACACCCTCACTTGAGGCAATTGCTGAGAGTAGTTTAAGAATATCTTGTGAAGCATCTACCGCATATATATTTGCTTCGGGCAGAGCTTGTGCAAGTGGTATAGTAATATTTCCAAATCCTGAACCAAGGTCTAAGATATTTATCTTTTTTCCTTTTTTATAAGGAAGAAAATATATAAAGTCTGAACGTCTTCTATCAACAATATACTGTCTATCAATCCCCCTCTGAAAACAGGCTTCTTCAAGCGTCAATCCTTTTACCTGTACATCTTTTGCAAGTGCATTAACAACCTCGCGAGAAAAAGTTGTTCCCCAATAAAAATTGGTTTTAGCGAAGACAAGAATGTTATTTTCTACCCAGGAAGGATATTCTTTAAAGATGGTGCTTATGTTTTCTTTTTTGTTTTTTTGTTTTTTTCTAGACATTGTGCAAGTAATAATTCATACTGCACGACATTTTTCCTAATGTCAAATGCGCGCACACTTGCATGAGCGCACTCTCCAAGATGAATTAGATTAGAGTTATTAATTTTCTGCAACCCCTTTAAGATTGAGGCGTGAGTACACTCAACAAAAAAACCGTTTTTACCATCTTCAAGCATTTCATCCGTTCCGGCAGTTTTCGTTGCAAGAAGAGGCAAGCCAGACGCAAGCGCCTCAAGATAGGCAATACTGAGTCCCTCTATTTTTGACACAGAAATAAAATAATCAGAAAGTTTATAAAAAGAGACGACATCTTCTCGGGATCCGAGAAGAAAAATATTTTTTTCCATTCTTTTTTCAGTTATCAGCTCAGTCAAATCTTTCATAAGCGAACCTTCTCCAAGAATTAATAAAACGTTGTTTGGATTAATTTGAACAAAATCAGAAAAAACCTCAATAAGAAGACGATGATTTTTTTGATCCGTTAGTCTACTTACATTTATAGCTACGCGCGTTTCTGGTGAAAAATAAAATTGTTTACGAAGCTTTTTTCTGTCAACGACTCTAAGTTTTTTTTCAATCTCAAAGATATCAATACCGTTCTGTATAACGATAAATTTTTTACGAGGAATCTTTTCTTGTTGTACCGTAAAGTCAGCAACAGTTTTTGAAACCGCAATTATTCTGCTTGTAAAGTACGCAAGAAATCTATCAACAAAAATCTCCCATTTTCGTTTCCCTGTGTAAGTGTTGTGCTCTACAATAATCACTTTATACGTAAAAAACCAAGAAAGGACGCGGAAGACAAGGTTTGAAAAAAATAAATTAGAAAGGACAATGTCTGGTTTTATTCTTCTCAAAATCTGAAATAGTTTTATCCATTCAGGAAAATCGGCGCATTTTCTAAAAGAGAGTTTTATTATATCAACATCTAGGGGTAATAAATGATAAAGATCCTTTTTTTTTGGAAACTGAAAAAGTGTAACTACTGAGATTTTGAAACGAGATCGATCAAAATAACGAAGTTGCTCTGTAATTTGTTTTTGTGCGCCACCGACCAAAAAATCATTAATACCTATAAGAAGTGAAATCTTTTCTCCCTCCATACCTATTTTTTTAGCACACAGAAATAACCGAGTGGAGTTGGGTGGAGTGTGCGTATTTTCTTGGGAGTGAGAAAGTCTAACATGTAGGCAATAGTGGCAAAAACAAAACGAATGAAACCAAACAAAAAGAATGGATGTAATAAGTATACAACGGAAGTCCATCGTTCGCCAAAACGTTCAATGGAGCTCACTGTAAAGCCGTTTTTAAGAAAATCCTGCTCTAAACCTTGTTTTGTGACGCGAAAAAAATCATCCGGCCCCGCCATCTCACCCCCCAAAAAAGGTGAGGCAAGAAAAACTTCCCCATGTGGGCGAAGCACTCTATACACCTCACGCAAAAAAGCATCTCTATCTTTTAAAATATAATATGCATTAAAAAACAACACATAGTCATATGAAGCATCGGCAAAAGGAAGGGGTTTGTTAAAATCAAGCACAGCGTCTACTCCCTCCCCCGAAAGTACATCGCAGGTAGTTAAAGATGTATTATGAGAAATAAGCGTACGGTAACTTGGACGCGCCCCACTTGCTATATCAAGCACCGAGCCTGCTATATGCCCCATGTGTTTTTCTATCTGCATATGAAAGAGGGCGCGATAGATTGTTTTTCCGCGCAAAAGGTCGCGACAAAAATGTCCTACGCGCACAAGTGTTACTCGCCACTTTAGCACGCGCTCCACTCTATCAGAAGCACCTCTAAGTATTGCAAGAAATTGTGTGCGCGTTGTTGCACTGTCTATAGCATTCCTATGAAGTGAAAATATATCGTCCCCACAATGCATATCTCCTCGCTCCACAGATACAGCCCCCACAAACCCCATTTCCTCCAGAAGACTTTTTGCCCATGGAGTTATCTTTCCTTTTGGATATGCGAAAATAGTTGTTTTTTTGGGTGCCACGCCCAACTCTTCTAGAGTCTCGCACGAACGCATCACATCATCCCGTATTTCTGCAGGGCTGTGTTTTGAAAAAACGCAGTGATGAGCACCGTGGGGCATATACTCAACAAGCCCACTTTCGAGCATGTCTTGTATATCTTTTTTCTCAAGCATGGGAAGCGCTATCCCTTCTGAGTTTGTCATGAAAGCACCAATAAAGTCTGTTGCAAGAAACACCGTTGCAGGGATATTGTATTGTTTTAAAATAGGAAACGCTTCAGTATAGAAATCTTTATACCCATCATCAAAGGTAATGCTTATACAGTAAGAGACGTCTTCTTTTGCTTTTAGTTTTTGTATAAGTTCCGAAAGCTGGATGACGCGGAGCCCTTTCTTTTGCACCATGCGCATCTGCCACACAAACTTTCTTGTTGGTACGGTAAAGAAAGCGGGGTTATCTCCCACAGCATGATACATAAGCACAGTCGCTTTCTGAGAAAGAGAAGCTCGCGCGCCACACAGCCCGTAGAGGACATCTTTTGCGAGGGCAGTAATAGTGTTGTTACTTTTCTGCATAGAGATAATAGCCAGAGGTGGTGGCGCGTGTCTTTCTTGCGCAAAAAGTGTCAAGCCAGTGCGAAATAAAATCAAGAAAACCTCTCATAGAACTTTGGAATGGTACAAAAAAAGAAAGTGCGCGGAAATACCCCCCTGTTTTTACTATCTCTATAGACGTAAAGTCGGAAAAGAGCACTGTGAGAGTGTCGTCAAAAAAGCGCCAATAATCTGGATAGGAACCTTTGCGAGCGTGATATGGATAGATAGAAGGTACATATACAAAAATACTTCCTCCTTTTTTGAGAATGCGATGCAGTTCGCGTACTGCTTGTGCTGGATCACGCACATGCTCTAACACGGAACTACAAATAATACTATCTATACTCTCGTTTGGGAGCGGGATGGCGTGGATATCTCCCACCACATCAGCTTCTGTCCTTGGGTCTAGGTCAAGTGTTTTAAAATCAGTGTGCACAAAAAGTCCCTCGTATTCCTTAAGCCATTTTTGAAAACGTTTTCCTCCTCCAACATCAAGCACTTTCTTTTTGCCACTCAACAAAAGCATTTTTTCTTGAAGAAAGATTGTGTGCGGAGTTTTCATATGCCTTATTTTTTTGTATCTGCTACAAATACAATATCAAACGCAAACCAAGAGGGAAATACTCGCGCCAAAATGCGGTATCGTCCAAGTCCAATAATAGTAACGTGAGAAAAATATGTTTCAAATAAAACACGGATTTCAGAAACACTGAACTGGTTTATGTGTGTTGGGTCAGCAAGTGGGGTGTACTTTTTTCTCCCCAAAAGATAGCGAATGCGATTTTTGATACTAAATGCATTAGGTACAGAACCAACACAAAGACCAGAAGGAGTAAGGTGGCGGACAATACGCTCAACAACACGTTCTGGGAAATACAAGTGCTCTAATACTTTTCCCGCGACCACAGCATCAAAACTTTTCCCAGCAAGTTCTTTCCAATCCCCCTGCAGATCTGTATGTATCGTCTGCATCTGGACAGCGTTCTCATCTCTTTGAAGCGCTTGTTGATCAATGTCAATCCCTGTGCACTTGTTGCCAGAAGAAAAGTGTCTGGTGAGAACACCATCGCGACACCCTATATCCAAGACCCTTTTTCCTGTACCGATATACTTTGAAAAAAGATCCCCTCGTTCTTGTTCCAAGATAGAAAAACCCTCTTCGCGATGTGAGGCATGATGATTTTGATACATTGCTTGTAGTGTTTTTGTATGCATATCATTTTTTTAATTCATCACACACGGAGGAAACTAGCTTTGTAAGTCCATGACGAGAGACAACATAGGCACGTAACGTTTCACGAAGAATACTTTTTTCCATTTCTGAGAGAGAAAGACTGTACGCAAGAGTATGAGCAACATTCTTAGGTGTTGTACCTTCTACAATGAGTTCTTTTGGAAGAATGTCCAAAAATGCAGGGTTGGAAACAACAGGAATTGCGCCCTGCACCATTGCCTCAAAAATAGTTTTATCAAACCCGCCGTCTGGCGTAAGATTGAGAAAACAATCGTACTGCGCATATACCTCAGCGGTATTGTTGGGAAGTACAGCGGGAAAAAAGAGAGCTCGACCTTGTATATCTTTTTCTTTTGCACGAGCATGCAACGCCTCAGCATAGGAAGCGTCTTTTTCAGATACAGGACCATACAGATGTATTTGTATATCCGAAGGCAGGAGCGCAAGTGCTTCAAGCATCACTTCAATCTTTTTCACAGGCGCTACTCTTCCCAAAAAAAGCACTGTATTTTTTTTCCGTTTCACTTCTTTTTGTACAGCATCCTGCTCAAGAACAACACCGACACCCATCCGTACCGCCTTTCGGTGTTTCGCAAAAAAAGAAAAGGGGGATGTGTAAAAAACCCGACGTGAGAAACATGCTCCAAGGCGTGTACTCCAAGACCCTCTGCCGTGATTGTACCACAGCCCCACACGCTTTCTCAACACACGCCAAAAAGGAGCACCGAGTATTGTGTAGATATGATTCATGTGCACAAACACTGAATCATACCATTTTCGTTCATGCCATATAAAATAGTAGAATCGCCACGCATACATAAGACGTCCAACCCCTTCTTCCTTCCCAAGAGAAAACACTCGCACATTTTTGGGAAGGAAGTAGTCTCCTTTTTTTAGACAGATAACAGTCACGACTTCACATTTTTTGGCAAATTCTTCAACCCAGCGATGAAAAAAACCTAAAACAGGATCATTTTTGTCTAAGATTTGGGTGATGATGAGAAGTTTCATGTTATTTTTCACTTCGAGTACACCGCTCAAGACATGCAATATACGCTTCAACACTCTGTTCTTTTGTAGATAAATGTGCAATAGTCCATTTTCCTCTCTCAACAAGGCGTGTGCACAGTGCTTTGTCTCGCGCAAGGCGAGTAAGGTTTTTTGTAAAAGCGTTCTCGTCTTCTACGGGAGACACGAGTGCATTTTTTTCGTGAAAGACAACATCTCCCACGCACCCAACATCTGTAGTTACTAAAGGTACCCCTGAAGCAAGTGCTTCTATACACACCCTTCCCCACCCTTCATAGTTTGAAGAAAGTGCATATATATCAGCACTCTTTAGAGCACCCGCAGGACTGTTCGTCCAAGGGACAAAAGAAACACTAAACCCCTTATTTGCCCCCTCTTTCAAGGAAGAACTAGACATAAGATTACGAAGTTTCTTTTCTTCTGCACCACGCCCCATGAGCACAAGGTGAAGAGGCACCCCCTCGACATGAGCATGGAGGCATGCACGCACAAGAAGTGAAAGATTTTTTTGTGGTACAAAACGAGCCATGGAAAGCACAAGTGGTACCCCCGCTTTTTTGAGGGCACGAAGTGTTATGTCAGGTTCTGCCTGCCTAAACAGAGCTGTGTCGGTATACACGGGAGCAACAGTAATACGTTCTGCGGAGACACCTTTTGCAATAAGTGTGTTTTTGATACGCCCACTCACCACGCGCACATGATCCGCTCTCCGCAACAGAAAAAGTCCAAGAGGATAGCGAACTCTATTGAAGAAAGATTCTCTTCGCCAGTACGACCCTGAAAAAAAATCACCATGTTCTTGTATAAGTAAAGGGACGTGATACAAACGTGAAAGCGCGAAGGCAACAATACCCGATTCAAAAGGGTCTTGTGCGGAGAGGACTAAAAAATTTCTTTTTTTAACCGTGCGTATTATACGTCGCCCCAATAAAAACGCATTCCAAAAAAGCCCAAATATAGTGCGAGCGTAGGTTGGATATGCCCATGCATTTTTTGCAATCTGCACGATTTCTTTTCCAAAAGAACGACGAGCAAAGATAACAGCGTGAAGTTCTTCCATCTTTTCCGCATAGAGAGCATGTCGCTCAAATGACACGCTTCCCGCCTTGAGCAAATCTTTATCGGGACCGATAGAAATGACTTTCATAGTAAAACTATATCACAATACAGAAAACTCTTTCGCTATGTCATCATACGTGTGTAAAAAGGAAAATGCTTGCACCTTCTCACAGGCTCGTAGATAGGTCTTTTCATCCATGAGCACACAGAGCGTTTCCGCGATAGCTTCAGGGTTCTTTGGGTCTATATAAAACACCGAATCACCAAACCTATCTTTCATACCACAGTCCTCTGTGAGCACCACAGGCACGCCAAACGCAAGAGCGTCCAGTGCCATATTGGGACTTACTTCGGAGAGCGAAGGAATAACGAGTGCGCGGGCTTTTTGTATTCGTTCATGAAGCTGTTCGCGAGGGATGTCTCTAAAAATCTCAAGGGGCACGTCGGGAAAACGTGCATGCACACTATCAAATGCCTTTTCAAGAGTATCAATGTTTTTGAAAGCGGTAGGACGCCACGCACACAGAAATCCCCCAAACCTTTCAATGTTGGACACATTTCTCCCAGCACTCGCACGATGTATTTCTCTCACAAAACTATTTTCTACAATCGCTGTCTTCTTTTCAGGTATACCATACGGTTTTGCCCAAATGTCTCTTTGCCAAGCAGTAGAAAAAATAACACGCGACACGAGCCGAAACACGACATTTTTTTGTATCCACACAAGGAAACGTTCTTTTTTTGAAAGTGGGCGAGGTTCCGTATAAAACTCAGAGAGCAATACTTTTTCTTTCGTGCGCTCTACATACTGCTCCCACACAAAGTCCCCTCCTGTGCGAATAATCGTTTTTTTTCCCAAAGCAAAGCCCGCCAACACCGCAGGGAGAGCGACACTCACCGTGTCTAATATAATAAGTGTGTCTGCATGCAATGCGCGGAAAAACACCTTGTATAAAAAGATAAGATGGCGAATCCCACTCGGGTACTTTCGCACATCGCGAAAAGCCAGCACCTCTACCTCATGCCCCGCTCGCAAAAGAGCGTCGCGAAGCCCCACCGCATAGTAGGAAGGCCCTCCCGACTCAGGAGGCAAGAGCGGAGTAATAATGAGAAAATGACGGGGTGTAGGCATATCGCGCGACATACAGCACTATGGTACCATACAACCATGAAAATAGTCATAGCAACCCCCCTCTTTCCTCCTGAGCTTGGCTACCCCGCACGGTATGTTTCAGAGCTTGCAGAACATCTTGTCAAAAAGGAACACACCGTAACTATCGTCGCGTACGGGCAACACAGCGTTCCCTTACCCCATACACGGATAGTATCTATCAACAAAAAGCACATCCTCCCTCTCCGCCTCGCGCTTTTCTTTTGGAGTCTTTGGAAAGAAAGTTATTTTGCAAACAACATTATTGCAGAAAAAACACTTGCTTCAGGACTACCTGCGGTGCTTGTGGGGCGCATACGAAAGATTCCTGTGTCAGTGCACTTTCCCCACAGCGAAACATGGGAACGTATGTGCTACACAAAAAAAGAAACGCCTATCTCCGAGGCACTTTTTTGCGTACTGAAAAAAAGAGGGTTCGCTACACGCCTCCGTTTCGCTCTTGAAAAGGCAACGCTCCGTCTTGCAACTCACATCATCGTCTCTTCTCAAAAACATATCACCCTATACAGTACCACCTTCCAGATACCAGAGATTCGTTTCCGTGCCATTCCACGCCCAGAAGAAAGAGAAGAAATACTTCCCTCTTTTCTCTCCCCTTACTCCACAAACAATAATGTGGTAGTGATACACCAACAAGGAACACCAGAGACTGCTTACCTCTCTCTTTTTGATGCTATATCCCTCTTAACAGAGAAAGATTCGACGGTTCGGGTATACGTCATAGGAGAACTTCCTAATAAAGAAGTACTCCTTCAGGAAATACAACATAACGGTATTGAAGAGCAAGTCCACCTTAAAGGTTTCATAAGCCGTGCTGAACGTTGGCACATAATCCAACAGGCAAAAGCGCTTCTCTTTATTACCAAAAGTACAGAACAGACGGATATACTGAGCACCTACAAAAAGACCAATATTCCCATCATAGCCCCAAAAGGAAGCTACGGCGAAGAGTATGCACCCGCACACACCCGCTGGCTTTCTTTTACCGAGGGTGACTATAGCTCACTCACAGAAGCACTTATCCAAGTACTTTCAGAAAAGCCGACACCTATACACAAAAAAGAGGAGGATATTTTTTCTTTTGAAGCACACGCACAAACCCTTCTTACTCCATGAACAATCATAACAAAACAGCATGGGAAGCATACTACACTAAAGAGTTGACGACTGTTGGTCGTATTCTTTCCCGCCTTGGCTTTTCCCTTGAAAAAGAACAGCCACACCTTATCGGTGAACGTTATGTACTTTCGGGAAAGAAGTTTGTCCTCTTAGGAAGAAGGGATTCTGACGGCAAGAGAGTGGTTATAAAATGTACCAACGAAAAAGAACATAGTATTGCACTTCAAAAAGAACGAGCTTGTAGAGAGGTACTCTACACCATGCGTTTTGCATATCACATATTTCAAACTCCTCGCGAGATTTTTTTTCAAGAATCTGAAGGGTACACTTTTTATTGTACTGAATATATACCGCAAACATGCACATTTCTGGAACGCCCTCTTGAAGAACAGTTTTTCTTAGCACTCAAAGCATTTGAAGCACAAGAAAGCTCTCATGGAACAACCCATGAACATATACACCTTATGCGAAAATATTTTGAAGTGTACAACGAAGATACCTACTTACAGAAAATGGCTTTCTATGAAAAAACTTGCATAGAAAAACTCCCTCACGAACACCGCCTCCACAGAATACTTGCACAAGCACAAAACATACTCGCCAAAGAAAAAACTATACTTGCTCGTTACACCAACTTCCTTACCCACTGGGACTTCGTTCCCCATAATTTTCGTGTGCAAAACGATGAAATATATCTTCTTGATCACACCGCACTGCGCTTCGGTAACAAATACGAAGGGTGGGCACGTTTCCTCAATTTTATGCTTCTGTACAACAAACCCCTAGAAGAGGCACTTAGTACGTATATACAAAGAAACAGACACCCCGACGAATACCAATCACTTCTTCTTATGCGTATTTTTAGAGCAACGGAGCTCGTGTGGTTTTACACCAACACACTGGCGCGGGCAGAGGGGGATCTACACACACTAGAAGAAGCTCGTATACAGTTTTGGAGAGAAGTGCTTGAGGCACATATCAAACATATCCCCGTCTCAGATGCTTGTATTGCTACCTATAAAAAAACACGCGACGCATTGCGTGATACCGAGGAACAAAAAAGACAGCAGGGACTTCATTAGATTTCGACGTCGAAGATTTTTTACTTCGACGTCGAAGTAATGTTCGTAAAGGTTTGCACTAATTTCATGTATTCGGCAACAAGTGGGTGTTCCCAAGAAGCAAATACTGCTCCCATGCGGGAGAAAAACCAGAGCTGTTCTTCTTTACCTCTGGTAAAATACGTCCACAACTCCTCCCCTTTTAGCTCATACCCCCGAAGCATGCTTTCAAGATTATGAATTTTATCTGCGATAGATACCGCTCGTATCGCCTCATCATTTTGCACTATCGTCTTTGCATAGAGCTCTTTTCGCTCTCGCCAAGGAAGTGTCTTATCTTCCGAAACACCTTTCACAATACGCACCACTTCTTCCCCGAGTTCTTGTGCAAGCTGTTCTCTTGTATACGCCGTGTCTTCAAGCACATCGTGCACCAAAGAAGCAGACACGATAGTTTCAGAAAAGCCGTGCTTAGTAAGCATGAGCGCACACATCACAGGATGCACAATGTAGGGCGAATTATCAGTCTTACGCACCTGAGAAGCATGTGCAACAACAGCAATGCGAAGTGCTTTTTC
>JACCDW011544889.1_pt1 | contig 11000 bp, 7 predicted proteins | sample 7449781 | NCBI WGS metagenome assembly JACCDW01 (sample SAMN15323449, study PRJNA562643) | freshwater metagenome | isolation source: river surface water | place: USA:Blue River Watershed | collected 2017-08-18
TGAATTCAGAGGCCAACAGTTTTTCAGCCAATGCCATGCCTACTGCGTTGGTAATGCCTTGGCCTAAGGGTCCTGTGGTGGTTTCCACGCCGGGGGTCACGCCCACTTCCGGGTGACCTGCGGTTTTGCTGTGCAGCACGCGGAAGTTTTTCAACTCGCTCATGGGCAAGTCATAGCCCGTGAGGTGCAACAAAGCGTAAATCAGCATCGAGCCGTGGCCGTTGGACAGCACAAAGCGGTCGCGGTTCAACCAATGGGGATTCTTGGGGTTGTGACGCAGGTGCTCGCCCCACAAGGCGACAGCCATGTCGGCCATGCCCATCGGCGCGCCGGGGTGACCTGAGTTGGCTTGTTGTACAGCGTCCATTGCCAAGGCGCGAATTGCGCTGGCCATTTGTTGGGTATTTGCCATGTCAGGCGGCTCCGATGGGGGGTGAGGGAAAACCACGATTTTAGCGAGCCTGCCTACCGCTGGCTGACCGCATGCGACAGATGTTTCACAAATAGCCCGTGGTGTGGTCTGGCTACACTGCGGCGTGATGACAAAACACCTCATTTCAGCCGCTCCAACTTCGCCTGTTGGCTCTGCGCCAGGCTTAGCCACCGCCCTGCTTTTGGCCGCGGGCCGTGGTGAGCGCATGCGCCCCCTGACCGATGCCACGCCAAAGCCGTTATTGCCCGTGCGCGGTCAACCCCTGATGCAATGGGCCATGCAAGGCCTGCAGCGTGGTGGCGTAGAAAACTTGGTCATCAACACCGCTTGGTTGGGCGAGCAAATTCCCCAGCACTTCGGCCATGTGTTTGAAAGCGCTGGCCTTGCGCCTATGCACCTGCACTATTCGCAAGAAGGCGTGGACTTTGGCGGGGCGCTAGAAACTGCTGGCGGCATCGTCCGCGCCTTGCCCCAACTGGCCGATGTGTTTTGGGTGGCTGCGGGCGATGTGTTTGCGCCAGACTTTGTGTTTGCGCCCGAGGCCTATGCGCGCTTCGAGGCCAGCCCGCAGTTCGCTCATATTTGGCTGGTGCCTAACCCTGAACACAATCTGGCTGGCGATTTTGGTTTGACTGCTGAGGGCTTGGCTTTGAATTTGCCGAAGTTGACGGCTTCGATGTCAACGTCTACGGCTGCCGCGCCAGATCAACTTTCAGCACGAACAAATCAAGACGCATCGCGCTACACCTTCAGCACCATTGCTCTGTACAAACGCGCTTTCTTTGAAGCGGCGTGGTGCCCTATTCCCGCAGGCAACCCCGCTGGCGTGAAAGCCCCACTGGCCGCCATGTTGCGCGCCGCCATGGACAATGGCGCGGTGAGTGCGTCGCTCTACACAGGTGCGTGGACCGATGTGGGCACGCCCGAGCGTTTGGCGCAACTCAACGCCAACTGAACACACAAGGCAAGACATGACACACCCGATTGCACACGCCCAGATTTACGCCGAACGTCGCGCCCGTTTGGCCGCCCAGTTGGGCGATGGTGGCGTTGCCATCATCCCCACCGCACCCGAGCACGCGCGTAACCGTGACAGTGATTTTCCGTACCGCCACGACAGCTACTTTTATTACCTGACGGGCTTCACCGAACCTAACGCTTGGCTGGTGCTTGACGCCACAGGGCGCAGTACGCTGTTTTGCCAACCCAAAGATTTGGAGCGAGAAATTTGGGACGGTTACCGTTTGGGCCCAGACGCTGCAGTGACCGCACTGGGTGTGAGTGCCGCCGTGTCAGTGGCGGAGCTGGACAAACAGCTGCCCAAGTTGCTAGAGAACCAACGCACGGTTTGGTACCCATTTGCCACGCACAAAGGTTTGGAAACCCGCGTGGACGGTTGGCTCAACGCCGTGCGCGCCCGTGTGCGTTTTGGTGCGCAATGCCCTGCGGAGCAACGTGATGCTTGCGGCCCACTGGATGAGATGCGCCTTATCAAAGACGCGCATGAGCAAGACGTGATGCGCCGTGCCAGCACCATCAGCGCGCATGCCCACATCCGTGCCATGCAAACCAGCGCGCGAATGTTGCGTGCGGGCCAAGACGTGCGCGAGTACCACCTAGACGCCGAGTTGCTGCACGAGTTCCGCATGCACGGCTCCCAGTTTCCCGCCTACACCTCCATCGTGGCCGCGGGCGCCAATGCCTGCGTGTTGCATTACCGCGCCGATGCCGCACCTGTGCGCGATGGCGAGTTGGTATTGATTGATGCGGGTTGCGAGTTGGACGGCTATGCCTCTGACATCACGCGCACTTTTCCTGCGAACGGCAAGTTCACCGGTCCGCAGCGTGATTTGTACAACTTGGTGCTGGCCAGCCAAGACGCGGCAGTGGTGGCGACCAAAGCCGGCGCGCGTTTTGTGGACCCGCACGACGCGACAGTCAAAGTGCTGGCGCAAGGTTTGTTGGACCTCGGTTTGTTGAACAAAACCAAGCACGGCAACGCGCAAGATGTGATTGAAAAGCGCGCCTATTTTCCGTTTTACATGCACCGCACCAGCCATTGGCTGGGTATGGATGTGCACGACTGCGGCAGCTATGTGGAGCCCACCGAGCTGGGTCAAACCAGCGAGCGAAAAGACCCGTTGTCGGGCGAGACCATCGTCAACCGACCCAGTCGCATCTTGCGCGAAGGTATGGTGCTCACCATTGAGCCGGGCCTGTATGTACGACCTGCGGATGATGTGCCAGAGGCCTTTTGGAACATTGGCATTCGCATTGAGGACGATGCCATCGTCACTGCGGGTGATTGCGAGCTCATCACGCGTGTGGTGCCTGTTGCTGTTGACGAAATTGAAGCGTTGATGCGCGGCTAGTTTCTTTGACGCCGCGGCGAGGATTGGGTGGGTGATCCCGCCCTCCTCAGAGTCTGACGCCTCGATTGCGTCGGGCGGGCTCACCCCACCCAATCCTCTTGTTCGACAGAAACACCTCGAGCGCCAATTTCTAGCTTGGATGTGAGCCCTAGCGCGTATTGCCTCACATCCAAGCGGCAGCCAGAGCAAGCAAAGCAAAAAAGCAAGTGACCGCTTAAGTTTGCTTTTGCGAATAAGTAAAAACCATTGCCACCTGTGTAAGCACATCCACGCATAAAGTGTCTGAGTCACAGGCCTAAAATGAAATCACAAGCTAAGGCGGTCGCACTTGTGCAAAGCGCGCCGCCTTTTGCATAACAAGGAGATTTCTATGGGTTCCAACCACTCTCACAACAGCGCCGAGGCACGTGCCGAGTTGCGCCGTGCCGCCCTCGAATACCACGAGTTTCCCACCCCTGGCAAATTGGCAATTCACGCCACCAAGCAGTTGGTGAACCAACATGATTTGGCGCTGGCCTACTCACCTGGCGTGGCTGCGCCTTGCGAAGAAATCGTCAAAGATCCCAACAACGCATTCAAGTACACCAGCCGCGGCAACTTGGTGGCTGTGATCACCAACGGCACGGCGGTGCTGGGCTTGGGCGACATTGGCCCCTTGGCCTCTAAGCCTGTGATGGAAGGCAAGGCGGTTTTGTTCAAGAAGTTCGCGGGCATTGACGTGTTTGACTTGGAAATCGACGAGAAAAATCTCGACAAATTGGTTGACATCATTGCGTCGTTGGAGCCTACCTTTGGCGGCATTAACCTCGAAGACATCAAGGCGCCTGATTGCTTCTACGTCGAGCGCAAATTGCGCGAACGCATGAAGATCCCAGTTTTCCACGACGACCAACATGGCACTGCCATCACCGTGGGCGCCGCGATTTTGAACGGCCTCAAGGTGGCAGGCAAAGACATCAAAAACGTCAAACTAGTCACCTCCGGTGCTGGCGCTGCAGCGTTGGCCTGTTTGGGCTTGTTGCTCAAGATGGGCATGCCACGCAAAAACATTTACGTTACCGACTTGGCAGGCGTGGTCTATGACGGCCGCACTGAGTTGATGGACGAAGACAAAATTCAATTCGCCCAAAAGACCGATGCCCGCACTCTGAGCGACATCATCGAAGGCGCTGATGTGTTTTTGGGGCTCTCTGCTGGCGGCGTGTTGAAGCCAGAGATGGTCAAGAAGATGGCGGCCAAGCCCATCATCATGGCTTTGGCCAACCCCAACCCAGAGATCACGCCCGAAGAAGTGAAGGCTGTGCGCGACGACGCCATCATCGCCACCGGTCGCAGCGATTATCACAACCAAGTTAACAACGTGCTGTGTTTCCCCTACATCTTCCGCGGTGCGTTGGATGCGGGTGCATCCACCATCACCGACGAAATGGAAATTGCCGCGGTCTACGCGATTGCCGAATTGGCACAAGCCGAGCAAAGCGAAGTGGTGGCAGCGGCTTATGCGGGCGAGACCTTGGCCTTTGGTCCTGAGTACCTTATTCCCAAGCCGTTTGACCCACGCTTGATGATGAAGATTGCGCCTGCCGTGGCCAAGGCAGCCATGGACAGTGGTGTGGCGACACGCCCTATTCAAGACATGGAGGCCTACATTGAGAAGCTGCAAGGCTTTGTGTATGCGTCCGGTTCGATCATGAAACCGATTTATGCCGCCGCCAAGCGCGCGACCAAAAAGCGTGTGTGCTACGCCGAAGGTGAAGAAGAGCGCGTGTTGCGCGCCGTGCAAATCGTGGTGGACGAACGTTTGGCGAAGCCCACCTTGATTGGTCGTCCTTCCGTGATTGCGCAGCGCATTGAAAAATTTGGTTTGCGCCTCAAAGAGGGCGTGGATTACGACGTGGTCAACGTAGAGCAAGACCACCGCTATCGCGACTTCTGGCAAACCTATTACAAGATGACGGCGCGCAAAGGCGTGACCGAGCAGCTGGCCAAGATCGACATGCGTCGCCGTTTGTCACTCATCGGCACCATGATGCTGCACAAAGGCGAGGTAGACGGCTTGATTTGCGGCACTTGGAGTACACCGCTCACGCATTTGAACTATGTGGATCAAGTGATTGGCAACCGCAAAGGTGTTAGCACGTATGCCGCCATGAATGGTTTGTTGTTGCCTGACCGCCAGGTGTTCTTGGTCGACACCCACATCAACTACGACCCAACCGCAGAGCAATTGGCCGAAATCACGGTGATGGCGGCAGAAGAAATGCGCCGTTTTGGTATCCAGCCCAAAGCAGCGTTGTTGTCGCATTCCAACTTTGGTAGCAGCGACAAGCCTTCGGCCATCAAAATGCGCGAAACCTTGGCTTTGGTCAAGAAAAAGGCACCTTGGCTTGAAATTGATGGCGAAATGCACGGCGATGTGGCGCTGGACGGCGATGTGCGTGCTGCCCAAATGGCGGACACCACTTTGATTGGCGATGCCAATTTGCTGGTTTTGCCTAACTTGGACTCTGCCAACATTGCGTACAACCTGCTCAAAACAGCGGCTGGCGGCAATATCGCCATTGGCCCAGTGTTGCTGGGTGCGGCGAAACCTGTGCACATCCTGACCGCGAGCACCACGGTGCGCCGTATCGTCAACATGACCGCGTTGACCGTGGCGGATGCAAGCGCCGCACGATAAGCCTTTTTCACCGCTTAAATTAACCTTTTTAGGTTAAATAACCCTTCAAGGGCCCCTCAGAAATGAGTGGGCCCTTGCTTTTTTGTTTCATTTCGAAGACACTTGCGCTTTCAATTTTCGGGTTAACCCGAAGAATAAACGTATTTAAACAGTCTTAAGAACGGCGATTTTCATGCCTTTGCGTACTATCAAAACCAATATCGTTCAGTCTATCCGCGCGTTTCGCGTGCCTGATTTGCAAGAAGCAGCCCAAGGCCTGGGTCACCATTTTCTGTATGTGAACTTGGCCCAAGCCCAAAGCAAGCAAGACATCTTGGACATCATTTCCAAAGAATTCAACCTGTCTGCCTCGGCCAGCAAGAACTTTGATTCCTTGTACGACGGCATGACCGACCCCCTGCACAAGTCTGGCCCACAGCCTGGCTTCATCTTGGTGCTGGAGCACATTCCTGCTCACGCCAAGTTTGACAAAGAAGCCCGCGAACAACTGCTGGACATCTTCCGCGAAGCGGCTGACTACTGGTCTGACCGCAAAGTGGCGTTCCGTTGCTTTTACTCTTTCTCTGTGGCGCGTGCACCGTCGGCTGAAAAGCCAGGCGTGGCAGCCGAAGGCATTGAGTTGCTGGAAGAGGGCGAAAAAATGCCAACCGACAAGTTGGTGGACGTGTCGCCCATGGCTTTGCGCATGAGCAGCCCCTTCAACGCAGGCTACTGGCAAACAGCGGCTTAATTGGCAGGCTGCTTTCGGGCAGCGCCAAAAACAAAACCCGTCGCAGGTGACTGCTGACGGGTTTTTTGTTGGCGTTTGGGTCGTTACAGACTTTGCACCAAAGCTACATATTCGGCCACTGGCACTTCTTCTGCGCGGCGTTGCACATCGAAGGTGCCTGCGAAGTTACGCGCCTCCAACCAGCGGCCTAAGGTGTGGCGCAACAGCTTGCGGCGTTGGCTGAAGGCTGTTCTCACCATTTCTTCCATCAGCTTGACGTCAATCCTGGGCGGCTCCGCCAAGGGCACCATGCGCACCACGGCGCTGTCCACGCGCGGGGGCGGGTCGAACGATTCAGGTGGCACAAACAACACGTCTTCCATGTCGTAGCGCCACTGCAGCATCACGCTCAAGCGGCTGTAGTCGCCGCTGCTGGGCTTGGCCACCATGCGGTCAATCACTTCTTTTTGTAGCATGAAGTGCTGGTCTTGCACCACGGCCACATGCTCCAGTAGATGGAACAAGATGGGTGATGAAATGTTGTACGGCAGGTTACCCACCACGCGCAGCTTAGGTGCCTTCAGGTCAGCAGCCAATTGCGTGAAGTCCACTCGCAACACATCAGACTCGATCACATTCAGGTGCGGATGCTCGCGCAGGCGCACGGCCAAATCGCGGTCCAACTCGATGACATTGAGACGGCCTAGGCGCTCCACCAAGGGCTGTGTGAGCGCAGCCAAGCCTGGGCCAATTTCGACCATGGGGTCGCCCGGTTGTGGGTCGATCGCGTCGACGATGCTTTCAATGATGGCACCGTCGGTTAAGAAGTGTTGGCCGAAGCGCTTGCGTGCAATGTGTTTCAAAGTGGGCTCTGCTTATTGCGGTGCGTCGCGGTATTCCACATAGGCGCGGCCGCGCACTTCTTGGGCCCACAGTTGGTAGGTCTCATCAAACTTTTTCTCGCGCAAGCTGTTGCGCGCCATGTCGCGCAGCTCACGCTCGCTGATGGGTGCTTCGCGGCGTTCCAGTACTTGAATCAAGTGAACACCAAAACGAGACACCATGGGATCTGCGATTTGACCTGGCTGCAACTTGTTCATCACCTCTTCAAATTCAGGCACAAACATGCCTTGTGAGACCCAACCCAAGTCGCCGCCGTCAGGGCCACTGGCATCTTGTGAATGTTCGCGAGCCAGCTTGGCGAAGTCGGCCTTGCCTGCTTCGATTTGACGCTTGTATTCAGCCAATTGGGCGCGTGCTGTGGTTTGGCTCAGTTGGCCGCCTGGGCGCAACAGGATGTGGCGAGGATGCGTTTGTGTCACGGTCACCACGCTGCTGGCGCGTTTCGTCACTAACTTCAAAATGTGAAAGCCGGCGCCTGAGCGTACGAGGTTGACATCACCCACGTTCAAGTTTTTGGTGGCATCCACAAACAAGGTGGGGTAACGGCTGGCTGCGCGCAAGCCCATCAATCCGCCTTTGTCACGCTCTGCACTGTCAGACAACTCTTTGGCCAACTTGCCGAAGTCTTCGCCTTGTTTGGCGCGTGCCAATGCAGTCTGGGCTTTGCTTTGGAGTGCTGCCACATCTGCATCGCTGGCTTTTTCAGATACAGCCACCAAGATGTGACCCAACTCGATGTCAGGGTTGGTGTTGACACTGGCATTTTGGCGTTCGCGAACAGCTTGGTCGATTTCAACCTCGCTGACCTTGATGCGGCTTGGTACGTTGCGCTCTGTCAGGCGCTGCAGAATTGCTTGATCTTTGATGTTTTGTCGAAGGCTCGCAACGCTGGTGCCCTCGGCGCGAAATTTTGCATGCAGTGCATCAACAGACATTTGGTTTTGAGCGGCCATGCGCTGCTCGGCTTGATCGACAGCTTCATTCTCAACGGTGACTCCCGCTTCTTTCGCATATTGCAAGAGGGCTTTCTCGGTGATCAAGCGCTCAAGGCTGTTTTGTAACAACTCAGATGGCGCAGGAACATTCTTTTTCTGTTGACGCAGTTGCTGTGCAAGCAATGCCGCGCGAACATTGACATCGTGGTTGGTGATGGGTTGGGCATCGACAACCGCCACAATGAAGTCACGACCTGATGTGGCATTGTTTTTGGACGTTTGAGCCCATACTCCAGAGCTTGCCAAAGCAATCGCCAGCCAAGTGAGTGACGACCGACGGGCAAAGCGTAAGGTGAGAGAAAACATGGTCATCATCAATCGTAATTGCCGAAGCGGCTGGGTGTCATAGAAGGTTGTCGTAACGGCTGATACCGTGGCACATTGGTGCGCAGCGAGCCCATGGCATTGGTGCCGATGCGCGAGAAGCCTACAAATTCAAGTTGAAACAACAAGCGTTGGCGGGCCAACCCATCCGTCACCTGCAAACGCTCAGCGACCACGCGGCTGAGCCAGCAACCTGCATCGTATTCGAAGCCAATGACAGACTCGACCATCTTTTTGTCGAGTGGGTTGTAGTTCAGGCGTGCCACGCTGTACCAGCGTCCCTCGCCCAATCCACGTCCTTCGCCACCACCAATGTCCGAACCTCCCCAGAGGTCGTGCAAAGGCCATTGCCAGCCCACATCCACTTGACGTGAGGCGGCAGCTCCCGCTTCCGTATTTTCGGTTCGATACGCAGCGCTGATGACGCGGTAGGAGCCAGGGTTGTAACGACCGCTGACCATGCGACGCAAGAAGTTGTCTGTCTTTTGGTTGTACTGAACGGTGGTGTCGACGGCCCATGCTCTGTTCAGCGCCACAGACGCGCCCGCCAAAAGATCGCTGATGCCGGTTTTGCCCGTGGGATCATCGGGCATGGTGACGTGCTGCTCCTTCATACGCAGGCGCTGCGCCACACCAAAACGTGCGCCTTCGGCGCCTGTTTCCGGGTCGATGAAACGAGAGGTGGCGCCTAGGGTCAGCAGCTTACTGTCGGAGATGCGGTCATAGCCGCCAAACGCGTTCTCGGTGAAGATGCTGGCGAAGTTGAACGAGTTGCCACCCGAGTCGTAGTTGGGCAAGTAGTTTTGATCGCGATAGGGCGTGTAAACATAGAAAGCCCGAGGCTCCAAAGTTTGAACCCAAGAGCGATCAAACAGACGTGTAGATTTTTCGAATGCAACACCGGTGTCAAGGCTGAACGTCGGCACGCTGACGCTGGCGCCACTTTGGCCTTCGTGGCCGCTGTAGAACGGATTGTTGGGCAAGCCACCGCTGAATTGGTAGCTGCGGCTGTTGAGCTGCATTTTGGGCGTCAGATAGCCGAACGGGGTAGTGAACGGGCGGCTGATTTGAGCCAACGCCACAGCACGGTCTGCATTGGGTGCGCAGGCGGATCGGTAACTGGCGCCATTCAAACATTCGTAATCGCGTGCAGATTCAAACCGTGTCAAGTCGCCGTCCAAGCTGAAGTCAAAGCCCCCCACGTTGATACGCTGCATGCGTGCGGTGAATTGCGGCACACGGTTGAATGGTCGCGTGATGCGGTTACCAATGGGATTGGTCAAGTCTTGCAAGGTCTGCCACATCTGTGTGCGCACCGCTGTGGTGTAAATCCCGTTGGTCCAATTCAAGCCCGCATCGTTTGACAACAGACGTTGCACGCCTGAGCCGCCAATGATGGCGAAATCTTTCCAATAGTCGTCATCACTGACACGGTTGAGGTTCAAGTTCAGCCCCAATGCGCCACCTGCAAAACCAGGGTTCACCAAGCCCACGTGCGAATACTGCATGCCCCAGCGACGCGAGCCATTGCGCAAGGCATCTTTTTCCATGTAGTCAAAGCGCATTTGACCTTGGAATGGCGCTTGCAGAGGTGGCAGACCTTCTAAGTAGCGCAGCTCGGTGCTCAGGCGTAGGCCACGGTTACTCCAATACGTGGGAGAAAAAGTGACGTCGCGGTTGGGTGCCAAGTTCCAGTAATACGGCTGGGTGTATTCCAAGCCACCGATGTTGTCGACACCAATGGTGGGTGGCAGCAGACCAGATTTACGCTCATCGCTGAGCGGGAAGTCAATCGAGGGCACAGGCAAAATCGGCACATCTTTGAACCGCAATGACGCGCCTTCGGCAACACCGACGTTGCGGTCTGTGTCCAATGTGATTTTGTCGCCCTTGAAAAACCAATCGGGTGTCCAGCTTGGACCTGGTTTGCGTTGGCAAGTGGTGAAGTCTGCCTTGTGCATCACCGTGTTGGCTGGGTCGATGAAGTCGATCCGCTCGGCTTTGCCATAGGCTTTGTTTTTCAACAGTTGATACTTGGGCTCGGTGAAGAATCCTTCAAAGGCATCCAGATGAATGTCAAGGGAAGGGCCCTGGTACACGTTGCCAGAACGGTTGATGTAAACGTTGCCACGCGCTTTGGCGAAATCTTCCTCTTGGTCGTAATCGACCTTGTCAGCTTTAAGCAGCAGGTCGCCGCGACGGATCACGACTTGACCATCTAAGGTGGTTTGCAGGTCTGGGCGGCCACGCAGCGTGTCGCTTTGCATGAACGTCGGCAGTTGTTTGCGCGTATCGTCCAAGATCAGCTCTTGTAACAAACTGCTTGGCTTGAGCATCAAAGGCGGTGAATTCACGGTTTGCGCGTGCAGTGCCAGTGTGTTGCCCAATAGGCCAAATGTGAGCCACGACAGTGCGCGTATTTGGCGGTGAAGAAGAGGCAACAACATGAATGCAGATCAACCCAAGGCTGGTTTGTAGAATTTGGATTATCCATGAGCACACAGCCTAACTCCCAGCCTTCGGGCGCAAATACCCCTGCTTCCATCGAATGGGCCCAGCCCGAGCGTCAAGCAGCCTTCCACCA
>JACCDW010789094.1_pt1 | contig 10998 bp, 7 predicted proteins | sample 7449781 | NCBI WGS metagenome assembly JACCDW01 (sample SAMN15323449, study PRJNA562643) | freshwater metagenome | isolation source: river surface water | place: USA:Blue River Watershed | collected 2017-08-18
AATCGTTGTAATGTTTTTCAAGCCTGTCCAACTCCTCAATTGACAGATTTGTGGAATCTGCATTTTTGTATTGCTCTTCAGCCTCTCTAATTAACCTCTTTATAGTTTTCAAAAGTTTCATATCATATAAATATTTATTAAAAGTATTTAATTCGAATATACTAACTCAAAAAATGGCTTGCACAAGTAATATAAATTGGTCAACGTTTACAACAAATACATGTTACTCAACTCCGTGGTCAATACAAGAAGATGGAAAATTAATTTCTTATATTATTACTGATTCTATAGATTGTGGTGGGATTTGTGACGAAGTACAAACAGGAGAAGCTTCGGCAGTAATTAATGTAGGAAGCTCAACGGTTTTTTTTAGTTTATCACTGAACGGACTTGTACAAGCTCAAACACAGGGTTCAGATAGAGTATTGGTTTATTTGAATAATGAATTAATTATCAGTGGTGATTCTTTAGGAGGAAATTATGGATGTACCAATACATCTATGAATGTAAACTATTTGAAAAGACAACCATTTGTATTACAACCAAATACTCAACATAATGTTGATGTAAGTTTTAGTAGTATTGAAGCACAAAATCACCAAGGTTGTTTTTTTTCTTTGAGCGCAACAACTGAATGTGTGGAGGCATCACCAACACCAACACCCACAGTGACACCAACACAAAAACCCTGTAGAGGTGCCGGATGTTGGTGTGGTAAAAATTGTGAGACACCTACTCCCACACCAACCCTAACCGAAACACCCCAAGTGACACCTTCGAATACCGCAACACCATCCTACACACCAACTTCGACAGTAACACCATCAGAATGTTACGGATGTACATTATGGTCGGTAAATGTTATTCAGGGTGATTTGGATTCAAGTCCTGATGGAAAGGTTTATGTGGATTATGTTTCTTGTAATACAACAACTTCAACTAGAGTCTCATACTCATATCCAGGATTATATCAAGAAGCCTTGTGCGTAAACTTATGTTACACTCCAAGCATTTGTTTGGGGTATAATCCAACTTGTATTTCACCTGTATCAGGGTCAAGTATCACTAACACAGGAAAAGATTGTAAGATAATCGACCCTAATTGTGATGAGATTTTTACCTTATATATCAATGAACCTGGATACACAGAATTTTTTGATTTAGTTGATTTAGGTCAAAATTATGGAAACGTAGAAGTGACAATTTCGGCAACTAATTTTAATCAAATTTCGGAAATATTTGTTGGAAATTTGGAAAATAAGTATGGAGATAGTTTCATTTTTAGTAGAGGACAATCCACACAAACTAAAACCGTTGGATTCTTAACGTTCAGAAACAAAACTTTTTTGGATATTTCAGTCTACATGGAAGGTTCTCCTGAATTCCCATTTCAGCCAGTTGCAATTACATTTAATGTCGTTTGTCCCACAACAATTCCATGTATTGAACCTTCGTCAACACCAACACCTACTTCAACTGTCACCCAATCTGTAACACCGACAATCACACCCACAGCAGAACCAACTGCCACACCTACAAGAACTTCTGAAACTCCAACCCCTACTCCAACTACAACAAATACTCCAACAGTTAGTGAGCCTTATTGTTGTTATCAATACGAAATAACAAATTATTATAACACAACACAAACAATTTTTTATAACCTTTGTGATGGAACACCAACAAGTATAAATGTTCTTGGGAACGGTGAAGGGTTTACGTTATGCGCTCAGAAAAATTCAGTGACATTTGGGGGAAATATATGTGATGGTAGTTTTGTGGACTGTATCATAATTACTAGAGCGAGTTTTTCATGTAATGCATGTGAAGTTACACCTACGCCAACTCCTACAGTTACGGCAACACCAACAAAAACTTCTATCACTCCGACGCCAACGGCAACCCCAACACCAACAAACGATAACTTTAATTGTACAACATGTGTTGGGGGTGGTTGGGTTACATATGATAATGATGAATGCTATCGTGTTTTGACAACAACCGTCATACCACCATCACCTCCATTGACTTTATTGAAATCATCATATAGGGCTTGGAGTATATACGGGACACAATTTTTTGCCAAGGGTTATAATAAAAATGGTAAAGGGACTGTCCAAGCTCAATTAACTGCTCCTCAGTTTGGTGGTTCTTATACTAATCCTCTATGGTCAAATCCAAATTTGAGTTACACAGAAGGACCTCTTAATAGGTGTGCAAGATGGCAGACTAATACAGGGGAAAGTCAACCTCCTTTCAATACATGGGTAGGTTTCACAGTATGTCTCTCAGGAATTGCTGCAACAAAAACATATTATGCCGGCATCGCAGCCGATAATGATTATAGGCTTGTTTTAGATGGTGTCGAAATTTTGAATACTAGAGGTAATGGTTGGACTGACGAACAATTCAAATGGTGGCATGTCTACCCTATAGAGATAGGTGCAGGAGACCATATTTTATCATTGTACGGGATAAGTTATCAACTTCTCTCTGGTTTCGGTTGTGAAATTTATGATAATACTTTACAAGAACTGACAGCGGCAACATCTTATTCACAACTAAATGTTATATACACATCAAGTGGACAAACACAAGCGACCGTAGTTCAAAATCCGAATGGATTAGATTTGAATGGTGGATACAGATGTGCGACTCAAGGATATAACTATTCGACTTGTACTGGACAATGTACCAAATATGAATTTTGTAAAAGAGTCCCTGATGCAACCCCAAGTCCAACACCTACACTCACACCAACAAAAAGAGCTCTTATTAATTGTCCGCCAGGTGTTAATTACACATGGAAACTTATAAGGGTGGACAGAAAGGGTAAAGCTGTCGTTGCAGATAGTGGTGATGTTGTACCAGTCCAAACCGCAAGCAATGGAGAAATTATTCAAGCGAGATTGAACGGTTTATCTAATTTTTACATAGTATTATCTTTTTTCAAAAGATACACGTATACACTTGCGACGTATGATTGCAATGGTAATCTTTGTTGTATCATTTATACAATTGATTTTCCGAATTTACAAGCCCCGCAATATACTTTGTTTTTCGATAGTAATCTAATAAGTGTAGATACAATTCAAACCGGTAAAATAAATCGTAGTTTTTGTAATCCGCCGCCCCCAGGTCCATATAATCCGGCAAACTATCAGTGTGCAAAATTCACAGTAACTCCTTGGGTACTTCCTCCTTTTATAAAATTCTAATGTCTTTCATATTTATCTGAGTATGATTATAGTTCCCCAAATCACAGTTTCAAAGTATTTCGGAGAAGTTCACAAATGTGTATGGTTTGATGTTCCGGATTATCAAAATCCATTTTTAGTATCTATGGGAATAACCCCCAATCAATTTGTAAGTACACAAGTACAAATTTTGAATAGGGTTGTTGTCCCTAGTAATCCAGAGTTTACTGAAAAATTTCAGTTGACACCAAATCCAATTAGGTTAATTAGACAACAAAGGATAAATCATATACCCAATTTAAAAGCGGTCCAATATGTAATCACAAATCAAGTTTTATAATGATTGATGCTGAAGTATATTGCCCCTTACCATGTGTTGGATGCCCATCAATTGTCGATGAGGAATGTGGCCAAGTTAAAAATGTTTCTTGGTCTACAGACTCAACGGAATCAATATTTTTTTATGTTGAAAACATCAATCTCAGGGTAATCGGATTCAAATTTTATCCTGTATCAAATAATGGTTCATCAATCGAAGTAAGTGTAAAATATTATAGAGGTTCTGACTACGTAACCGCAGAAACTTTTAATTTAGGAACATTACCGTCTAATACTACTGAGTACCATTTTATAGATTTGGGTGCAAGTTTGCCTGAAAATACTTATATTCAACTTGAAATAACAACTTCTGATGGAACTTCAGGAGAATTTAATGTTGAACTTGATTGCTATGTGAATATTTCAAGTAGGGATTTCTGTTATGTAGACTTTTTTGCCAATCCCAACGATTTATGTAACAAATGTGATTCAACCCTAAAAGTTTATTGGGAACAAGATGCTCCTTTGAGTCCACTATTTTTCAAATATCAAGATTGGTACTTAGACCCTAAATTACAGACTCGAGCACCTGAAGGATATTACAGGTTAGTGAACAACACCACCAAACAAATTTATTATTTTGATGGGTTTACTGCAAAATTAAATAATGAATGTTTATGTACAAATCTTGAATGCGGTTCATCTGCAACATTAAATCATGTCAAAGTTGATTATAAATTTTCTAATCCATACATAGAAGGCCTGAAAGACTATCCTGTGTCTTCCTTGAAATATTCGGTGAAATGTGTATCTGTTGATTTGACAAGTACAGATTATGGATATGTAACAGTTGACTTTAATGTGAACGGCTCAAGAGAGGATGCCGGTTTTACTGTTCAGGATGCAAACATGGCAAATGGTGGTGTAGGATTTTTAAGTTATTCATCAGATACAACAGGCAAAATGTTTTATCCCATCACCAATGCAACACTATTCAGACCTAAAAAAGGACAAAATACGATGAGAATTAATGTCTTAGTCAATAGTACTGATAATTCTAAAACAAGAACACTCGTCTTTAGAGGCTCCGTTGGGCAAAAGACAAAGTATAAATCTAATAATACTGTAACAACACAGTTTCAAGTGTCTTGTTTAACACCAATTTACAAATATACTGTAGGATTACATACATATTCTGCTTATGACTCTTATTATAATTCTAAACTAACAACCGACCTTTACTCATTGATTCCAATTAATAGTTGGACTGAAAATACAACTTTGGTATTTAATGACCCTTTACTTTCTCATCCGGCCATGCCTTGGTTCTATGGATATTCCGCAACAACAAAAGTTTATAAAGTTGGTGTTCCTTATGATAGAAGCGTTGGTACAAAAAAGACATACCGAGTAAAAACTAATGCTGCTAGACAAATTGGAAAATGGTTAGGTCTTTCGAAAGAAAGTTATAAACTCGACCAAATTATATTAGGTCCCAAGAAATGGGAAGGAGTAGATGAATACCATGTTCCAGCGTGTATCGAGCCTTTGATGGACCCAGGTTATGTCAAAGACATTTACGATGCGACTATCCTACCAACACCTTCAGTATACAGATATTATATTGGTAAAAGTTTAATTAGTCAGTTATTAGCAAATGACTCGGTGTTCACAAGTTATGATTTTTCTCAATCAATACATTATGGGGCAACCGGTTATGAACATGCGTTAGCAAAAACAACTCAAGGTTATGTAAGTGGATTGAGACAAGGTGTTGTGGGTCCTCAGTTTAACTTAGGTGATAGTCAAATGTCAGCATTTGTTGCCGGTGGTTTAGGTGTTGCGGCTGTCTCTTTATCTGCGGGAATCACGGTCAAAATAATTAGTATGGCAACCTATACGTCGGTAAAATTATTTTTGGAATGTCCACCAATTATTCAAGCGGCGTTCACAGGTTCTGCGACTCTTGGTCCGATTGGAGCTATTATAATTGCAGCAATTATTTTAGCTGTTGTGTTATATGCTCTTTTCAAGACAACAACAATATATTATGAAGAGCAGTGTAAAGAATTTATTTTAGTTTTCACTGATTCGGCTTATATCGAATTAAGTGAATTGATTTATGGAAGACCTAATAGTACCCAAAGACAAGACGGATATTATATAGTTGATGGGGCATATTATTACTATACAAATCCAACTACAGGGGTAGTTCAACAAAAGGCGAAATCATTTACCTCGAGAAATGGAGTTCGAGTGTATTCTATTTTACCTGACCAACCTGTCAAAGTTACTGAAATACCCAAGTTATTTTTCCTACCATATACATCAGGTGTTCCGATTGAATTTTTATCTCCGCCCACAACATTTCAAAGCAATGCGCTTACAACCACAATTTTACCCAATAATGTCGGTGAATTGAATAATCCACTACCTTTGACATTTTCATTACCAACAGGATTTACACAATCATTTGTTTCACAGGAAGATGCAGATAATTCCGCACTTTCTTTCCTAACAGGAATGACCGCAAATACTCAGTCTACATGGGTCTCATGTGAACAAAAACCAGGTGTCACGGCAAATACTCTGACTTTCACACATGAATTAAAATTTGAGAGTCCGGCAGCAAAGTTTGACGTCGCCTATAATAATGTTGATAGTAGTGGGATTACAATTAATAAAATACTTTATTATGATATAAATGGTAGATATTCAGTGCTTGATGGGTATTATTCTAAGAATGCAGATGATGGTGTTAATTATAAGAAATTTTATCAGACAAGTGGAGGTAGTGTTATTGACATATACACCATGTCTTCATCAACCGCAAATACTGTTCAGTCGTTACAAACATCTACAATATATCCATTGTTGACAGGGTATACAGGATATACTTCTTTTTGGTATTTTACTTCACCCATAATTGAGGATACTTTTTACCATGAGTTGAATAACTTATTTGACTTCAATCAAACTTGGAATACAAGTGAGTTTTATTCGAGTCCAATAGTAAGAAGAGGATTTACAAATACACCAATTGCTCTACAACAAACGTATTTATACGACAGCAATACAAGTTTATCTACATTTCAATTGTCCCCTTCTGGTTGGTTCAAAGAGATTCCTGAGGTCTTCAATCAAGAACCTTATTTATATTCTACTGGAGATACAATTTATTTACATTTTGAACAATATTGTGCTGACGACGACACTAATGGGGTTTATGTTATTTGTAAAGACGATGATGGTGATGAAATATCTTCATTTGTGGGTGTTAGTATTTCATTCGAAATAGCGTTATGGTTAAACGAAGAGGGTGTAAATCAGGTTGTTAATTATAATGCAACGATTGAGTCTTATGAATCGAGAACATTTGTTGAACTACCACAATCATATATCAATAATATCTATGATATTGAGTTAAATGAAATTTATGGACAAAATCCGAACTATAATTTTTTCTTCACTACAGGAAGTACAACTCTTTGCACAGCCGCAACTCCAACGCCAAGTCCGCAAAATTTTACACCCACCCCTGAGCCCACATCTACTCCAACCCCAACACCTAGTATAACTCCAACTATTACTCCGACACCTACAACAAGTGGTATTCCTTCATTATATGTTGCATCGAGTGCAACAAATGCTTGTAATGGAACCGGCGGAACATCTTTACCAACATTTACTTATGGCGGAACACAAACTTTGTGCGGATGTAGTACAATCAACGCAGCAAACGTAAGTGGTCTGGCTTTAGGTAGTTACTTTGTTTCTGACGGAGTAAACAGCAGACCATTTAGTAAAAATTCTGCAGGTACTACTTTAACACAAACAGGTAGTTGTACAGTTTGTTAAAAAAATTAAAGTTTATAGTTGACCGTTCAGTTAATGTAATTGTTAGATTTATTTTATTGATAATATAATTTTTATTACAAAAACTATTTTATAGTTATTTATTGATGATATATTTTCAGAGATGGCATGTTCGTGTACATATTACGATATTTTAATTCTTCAGGCAGATATAGATGATGCTACAGGTAATACAAATCCAGCACAAGATAATACTGTATTCATTGATTATATTGATTGTAATGGAATTTCACAAACTAGTTCAAAAGGTGCAGCTGGACTTTATACAAATGACATTTGTGTAACGGCAACATCCACACCAAATCTTTATTATTACAAAAACGATTTATTAAGTTTAGCATCTTCAACTGCAACAAACACTTTAACTGATTGTTGTCCAACACCAACACCTACTCCAACACCAACTATTACTCCGACAATTTCAGAAACCCCAACACAAACCCCAACAATTTCTGAAACACCTACAACTACACCAACCCCAACTATAACTCAAGGTACAATAGTTCAATTCATAGATTGTGATACTGGAATGACATTTAGGTTCGGAGGAGGTGGAATAACTCCTCTAACAATAGGTCAAACATATTTGATTACTGGAAGTACTGAATTTGAAGGTTGTGGAACCGTTACGGGAACTACAGGACTCGGACTTTTATATAATGCGGCTGGTGTAACCTTCACAAACGTTTTAAGCTGTGTTGACCCTATTTGTCCAAATACCAATAAAAGAGCGGCACAGTTAATTAAGTGCTCCGACAACTCAATTTTTTATGGTTTAGTTGAAGAGACCACAGCTTTCTTAGGTGCAACTTACATTTATAGTGGAGAATGTTATTCTTTTGAACAATTTGCAGGACCAGGTGGGCCTGATTTAGGAACTCCTGATTACTCTGATTGCGAATCTTGTTATATACCGCCAACTCCTCCGACAACACCCACTCCTACACCCACTCAAGCAATATTTGTTACATGTAGTGCCACAACTTTTTGTTTAAACACCAGTTTATTATCTCTATCAGGATATAATGGGACTTACACAAGTTATGGAGGATTTTATAATTGTTATAATTATTATGAGGGTGGTGGAAATTCATATGGTGTAATTTATTACACTGGTGATAAGTGGTGTTTAAGTGACACATTGGCCGGTACATGTATTCTAAGTGGTCCTAGTTGTCTCTCAGAATGTCCTAACTTGGACAGTAGAATATTTACAAGTGGAACTTGTATAAGCCCAACCCCAACACCTATACAATGTAATCTCATTGATTTTGAAGCGTACTTTGAATGTGATGTTCCGCCAGTTGTCGATTGTGATATTGTTGATTTTGTTGCTACTGGTATAACAATAACACCAACTCCAACACCTTCAGTTAATCCTTGTTTATATTCGAGAGGAATGGTTTTTAGTATGAGTGCATATACAACTCCAAGTGATTTGACTCCAACCCCTACACCATCAATTACTCCAACAAATAATTTAATTTTTACAGGGAACGTAGGATTTGAAATATTTACCGAACAATTCAATTGTGTTTCTTCGAAGGTATTGACAGATTGTTCTACAGGTGAAGAATATTATGTATCTGATAATTTGGTATTCAGCGGAATTGTAATAGGTACTGGAGTGACGATGAATGTTAATATAAATGGAGGAATCTCTTGTGTAACCTATACAAGAAATGACTATACAATTTCATCAAATAGTATTTTGAGTTCGATAAATGATATATATGGAAATTGCGGTTCTTGCTCACCGACAGCAACACCAACGCCAACACCATCAATTACACCAACTTTAACAATAACACCAACTAATACTACGACTCCAACTTCGTCAACTACACCTGGTTATACCCCTCCACCATCGAGTACACCACCGCCAACAAGTTCTATAACTCCAACAAATACTGCAACACCGACTCCAACACCTGTTTACGTTTATGTTTATGAAAGTTGTGAACCATTACAATTTATACCATTCCTTCAAAATCAAATTATTCAGACAGTACAATTTACTGGAGCAACTAAAGTCAACGATTACTTCCAAGATTCAAGTTCAAATTGTTGGAGGTATATTGGAGCTTATCCAACAGATTATGTTTCACCAATCAACTTTGTTTCAACAACGTATAGTGGAAACTATTTCGGAAACATAACACCAACATTATACCAAGATTGTAGTAGTTGTAAAAATTCTACAGTAATGACAGGTGGTTGTATAACTTTGACTGTTGATTCTGTAATACCAAATCAACCTGATAGTTGTGGAGGTTATAGTGCAGTTAGAACTACATTGAGAGCATCTTATATCGACCCGATTACACTTCAACCTATAGTTGCAACATCTAACATTAATGTACAGTTGAATGTTACTTATACTGATTGTCTTGAGACATTTACTCAACCTTACGAGATAAACATTTTGATAGGACAAACCACAAATACTACATCATATTTAAGTTATGATAGAGGATTCTGTCCAGGTGATACTTCAGGACAATGTTTTGACATCACAAGAAGTTTAGTCGGTATTACTCAAATCTTACCATCAAATATTTTACAATGTCCATAAAATGCCAGTAAGAGTAACCATATCACAAGTAACAGGAGCAACCCAACCTTATGACATTTATATTTGTCAAACAGGAGGAACCTCTTGTTTTTATATTAGCACAATAAATGATAGTCAAATTCCTTATGAATTTGACATACCCGTACCGTATGATACTTCAACATCTTATATGTTAAAGTTGTTGGATAATAATAATTGTATTATCAGTGGAAACACAACTGTGTAATGGGACAAACAATTACTATAACTTCTTATACAGGGTCTACACCTGTAGATTTATATGTGGCAGATACATACGGTAATAATCGTGTGTTTGTCGATACTTTGAATTCTGCGGTTCCTCCGAGTGTTACATATAATTTACCTTCACAGTATAGTGCGGTTCCTATGGTTAGTGTGATTTTAGTAGAAAGTAATGGATGTGAGACCGTTCTTAAAACAAATTGTCAAATATGAATAGAATAACCATAACGGGAGTAACTGCTACACCACCTATAGATGTATATGTGGCGGACTATTATGGTAATTACCAGACATACATCGCAACAATTACGGGAACTACAAATGTTCCTGTTCCTCCAAATGTCGAATATTATCCACCGCAGTTTTTTGACACCATAACAGCAATCATGTTAATTTTAATTGATGCAAATGGATGCGAAAAATTCAAAATATTAGATTGTACATTAGAAGAGATAATAGCAATAAGAACGGAGCTTTATATTGCGATTTCAACCGAAAGTGGCGAAATACTTGTTCCAGAATTTGTGCTATAGATATTTATTTTTATTATGGCCACACCTCAAGTAAGAATATCAGAGTTGCCTTTAGCACAGTCAGGTGCTCCCGATAGTTTAATGGTGATTGTAAACTATGATGTTGTTCTTACAGGGCAGACAGACAAAATTTACTTTTCATCATTAACCGCTCAATTTAGTGGTGCATCAGGTTCTAGCGGGAGTTCTGGAACAGGTGGTTCATCTGGTAGTTCGGGTTCATCAGGAAAAAGTGGTACATCAGGTTCTTCAGGAA
>JACCDW010939230.1_pt1 | contig 10997 bp, 9 predicted proteins | sample 7449781 | NCBI WGS metagenome assembly JACCDW01 (sample SAMN15323449, study PRJNA562643) | freshwater metagenome | isolation source: river surface water | place: USA:Blue River Watershed | collected 2017-08-18
CGTGCCCTGTTGCTCGACACCTGGACCCCGGCCTACGGCGGTAGCGGCGAGTCGTTCGACTGGTCACTGGTGCCGACAGCCTGCCCGTTACCGGTGATCTTGTCCGGAGGACTGAATCCCGACAACGTGGCCAACGCCATTCGTCAGGTACGGCCGGCTGCGGTCGACGTGTCGTCCGGCGTGGAAAGCGCCAAAGGCATCAAGGATGCCGCCAAGATTCGTGCCTTCGTCAGCGCCGTACGCGGTGTCTGAACGAGGGTAACCCTCAGTAGTTAGAAAGTTCGGTCGATGATGTCTTACGATTACCCTGATGCCCGCGGTCATTTTGGCCCTTACGGCGGTTCCTTTGTCTCGGAGACACTGGTTGCCGCCTTGGAGCAACTCAAGCACGCCTACGCGCATTACAGCCGCGATCCGGCGTTCATCGCCGAGTTTCAAAGTGAACTCAAGCATTTCGTGGGTCGCCCCAGCCCGATTTATCACGCCAGACGTTGGAGTGAAGAGCTTGGTGGTGCGCAGATCTATCTCAAGCGCGAGGATCTGAATCACACAGGCGCCCACAAAATCAATAACACCATCGGCCAGGCCTTGCTGGCCAAGCGCATGGGTAAGCAGCGCGTGATTGCTGAAACCGGGGCCGGTCAGCACGGTGTAGCGTCGGCCACGGTCGCCGCGCGCTTCGGCATGAAGTGTGTAGTCTATATGGGTGCCGAGGATGTCGGTCGCCAATCGGCCAATGTCTATCGTATGAAGCTGTTGGGCGCGGAAGTCGTCCCCGTCACCAGCGGTTCCAGGACGCTCAAGGACGCCCTCAATGAGGCAATGCGCGACTGGGTGACGAATGTGGAAGATACCTTCTACATTATCGGCACCGTCGCCGGGCCACACCCGTATCCTAAAATGGTGCGTGATTTCAATTCGGTTGTCGGCAAAGAATGCGTCAAGCAAATGCCAGAGATGGCCGGTCGCCAGCCGGACGCCGTGATCGCCTGTGTCGGTGGCGGCTCTAACGCCATGGGTATTTTTTACGATTACATTCCGCACGAGCAGGTGCGACTGATCGGTGTCGAAGCCGCTGGCGATGGGATCGATACGCCGCGTCATGCGGCTTCGCTGCAGTTGGGCAAACCGGGCGTGCTGCACGGTAACCGCACCTATCTGCTGCAGAATGACAACGGTCAGATCATCGAGACCCACTCCATCTCGGCCGGCCTGGACTACCCCGGTGTCGGTCCGGAGCATGCCTGGCTGAAGGATAGTGGCCGTGCCGAATATGTGGGTGCGACCGATGCGGAGGCACTCCAGGCCTTCCATGACCTGTGCCGGATTGAAGGCATCATTCCTGCACTGGAATCGAGTCATGCGTTGGCATATGCGGCCAAGCTGGCGCCGACCTTACCGAAGGACAAGATTTTGTTGGTCAATCTGTCGGGTCGCGGTGACAAGGATCTACACATTGTTTCGGAAGCCAGCGGCATGGAGTTTTACTGCCGACAGAGCTGTCGCACGGCCTTTGCCAAGGCCGGTATGCAGGTCAACGATAGCAATCCGGAGGCTAAATAATGGGTCGCATCGCTGACACCTTTGCTGCGTTGGCCAAGCAGGGTCGTAAAGGTCTCATTCCCTACATCATGGCCGGCGATCCATCGCCGGCGCTGACTGTCGATCTGCTGCATACATTGGTCGAGGGTGGTGCCGACGTCATCGAACTGGGTGTGCCGTTCTCCGACCCGATGGCCGATGGCCCGGTGATTCAGCGCGCCGCCGAGCGCGCCATCGCCAACGGGGTCGGGTTACATCAAACACTGGCGCTGCTAACGGCGTTTCGCAGGACCAATCAGGAAACGCCGGTGGTGCTGATGGGCTATGCTAACCCCATCGAATGCATGGGCGTCGATGCGTTTGTCAGAGCCGCCAAAGCAGCGGGTGCCGATGGCGTGTTGGTTGTGGACTACCCACCGGAAGAATCGGATCAATTTGCCCAACAGCTGCGCTCAGTCGATATGGATCCGATCTACCTGCTGGCGCCCACCTCGACCGAAGAACGTATTGCGGCCGTCGCCAAAGTGGCCAGTGGCTACCTGTATTATGTTTCCCTGAAAGGGGTCACGGGTGCCGGTCATCTCGATCTTCATGAGGTGTCTCAGCGAATTCCACAAATCCGCGCCAAAACAGGTTTGCCGGTGGGTGTGGGTTTTGGCATCCGTGATGCCAGTACCGCCGAACGACTCGCGGGCATGGCCGACGCGGTTGTTGTCGGCAGTCGCCTGATTGACGCGATGACCGAAGTGCCGCAAAGCGAGGTGCGTGCCGCGTTGCTCGCGGTCATGAAAGACATCCGCGCTGGCGTCGATCAAGCCAGCGCCAACCATTAAAAGAACTGACGTATCGAACAATAGGAGCACACGATGAACTGGGTTAACAAACTGCTGCCCCCGAAGATCAAGCGTGCCGATGGCCAGCAGCGTAAGAGTGCGCTACCGGAAGGCCTGTGGTGCAAGTGCCCCAACTGTGAAACTGTTCTGTATACCGCAGACCTGGAAGCCAATATGCAGGTCTGCCCGAAGTGTGAGCACCATCATCGTGTCAAGGCACGCGATCGTCTGGATATGCTCATGGATGCGCATGGCCGCATCGAGATCGGTGCGGAAGTTCGCCCAAAAGATGCGCTCAAGTTTGTCGATAGCCGGCCGTACCCGGTGCGTGTAGAAGAAGCCCAGAAGCAAACCAGTGAAACCGATTCGCTGGTGGTCATGCAAGGGGCGATCGAGGCTGAACCGGCCATTGTTGCCTGTTTCGAATTCGAATTCATGGGTGGCTCGATGGGCTCCGTGTTGGGCGAACGTTTCGTGCGCGGTGTACGTGCCGCCATTGAAAACAAATGTGGGTTTGTCTGCATTACTGCGTCCGGCGGCGCCCGCATGCAGGAAGGTTTGTTTTCGCTAATGCAGATGGCCAAGACTACCGCCGCGATTTCTGAACTGGCACGTCATGGCCTGCCATTCATTACCGTACTGACTGATCCCACCATGGGGGGCGTGTCGGCCTCGTTCGCTTTCGTTGGTGATGTGGTGATTGCCGAACCGAATGCGCTGGTGGGTTTTGCCGGTCCGCGCGTGATCGAACAGACGGTGCGGGAAAAACTACCGGAAGGCTTCCAGCGTGCCGAATTCCTGCTTGAAAAGGGTGCCATCGATATGATTGTTCATCGGAAGAATCTGCGCGATGAGTTGTCGTCGTTGTTGCGCCTACTGCGTAAGGAACCGGTCTGCTCCTGATCAATCTCGTCGGGTGCACGCTTGTGGCCGTTTAGTTTATGCCCAATAAGCATGACAATTTAGCCGTCTGGCTGGAACGGATCGAACGCATGCATCCGCGCGGCGAGGCGGGTGTCGAACTTGGTCTGGACCGCGTTGCCGTCGTCGCTGCCGAGCTCGGCCACGCCAGACGACTGGCGACTAAACCCATCTTCACGGTTGCAGGCACCAACGGCAAGGGTTCGGTCGTCACCTATCTCAGTACTATCCTGGATCGCGCCAGCTACCGGGTGGGCACGTACACAAGCCCGCATCTGGTGCATTTCAACGAACGGATGCGCCTCAACGGCATCCCGGTAGACGATGCACGCATTGTCGCCGCCTTTGAGCTTGTGGAAGAGGCGCGTGCTGCGACGGGGGAGTCGCTGACCTATTTCGAATTCACGACGCTGGCCGCGGTCGAGGTTTTTCTCGCGGCCGACGTTGATGTGCTGGTGCTGGAAGTGGGGCTGGGTGGTCGTTTGGATGCGGTCAATCTCTATGATGCGGATGTCGCGGTTGTCACCGGGGTTGCCCTGGATCATCAGGATTACCTGGGCGATACGCGAGAGGCCATCGCGCTGGAGAAAATCGGCATCGCACGAGCCGGCCAGCCGATCATCATTGCCGAACCGGATCTGCCCATACCCGCCCGTAAGCAACTGGCGGAAAAGGGCGCCATCGTTTATCTGATTGGTGAAGCATTCGGTTTCGAGCCCCTGCCGGGCGAAGAGGGCAAGCCCAGTATCCAGTGGCGCTACTGGCTGCGTAAACCCGGCGCCCCTATCGAAGCGGTTCAGCGCCGCGGCGGGCTGGCTTACCCGGGGCTACGCGGCAAGATCCAGTTACGCAATGCGGCGGCGGCCATGACTGCCATTGATTGTCTGCAAGACCGTTTGCCGGTGGCCATGGGTGCCATCCGTCGCGGCCTTCTCGAGGCTGAACTGGCCGGACGGTTCCAGGTGATCCCGGGGCCGCCCGATCTGGTGCTTGATGTGGCGCACAATCCCGAGGCGGCCGGGGTGCTGGCGGCCAACCTGGGTCAGCTTGCCTTTGCTCATACGCAGCATGGCGTCCTGGGCATGATGGCCGATAAGGATCTGGTTGGCGTTCTCAAGCCCTTACTCAGGCAGATTAACCGTTGGTACCTGACCCCGGTGGATAGCCCACGCTCGGCGACCCCGGCGCAGCTGCAGGAAACCCTGGTCGGTCTGGGGGTCAAGCCGACCCAGATCGAGACCTATGAAAATCCGGCTAGCGCTTATGCTGCAGCACGAAAAAATGCGGGCGAGAGTGATAGAATTGTCGCCTTCGGATCTTTCCTAACAGTCGCGGACGTCCTACGGGACCTTGGCAGAACGGCATGAAGCCAGATACTCCGGAATCAGATAGCCAACTGGAACTCAAAAAGAGTGCGCGTCGCCGTTTAATCGGGGCGGCCTTTTTCGTCATTGTTACCGCCGCCGTGCTGCCCATGATCATGGAGACGGCACCGCCGCCGCAGCTCAATGACTTCCGTATCGTGACCGTAGAAGAGCGCAACGCGCCCGCACCGGTTGCGGCACCAGCAACGCCACCGGCCGAATCCGAACCTGTCACCCCGCCGGTACCCGTTGCTCAGAGCGACGTCAAAACGGTCGACGCGACGGCACCCGTAAAACCGGCGGCGTCTGAACCGGCAGCGCCCGTGGTTGTGGCTGCGGCAGAACCCCCCAAGCCCGAAGCCAAAGCGGAGCTAAAGCCCGAAACCAAAGTGGCGGTAGACAAGAAGCCGGAACCCGCCAAGTCGGCAGAGAAGCCTGTCGAAAAGAAATCTGAAAAACCGGCCGAGAAAAAAGACGCCAAGGATCAGACTGGACAGTACTACATCCAGGTGGGTGTTTTTGCCGATGCTGACAACGTCAAACAAGTGCGTGCCAAACTGAAAGCTCAGGGCATCAGCAGTTGGACGGAAGAGGCGACTGGCAACCTGGCAGGTAAGACTCGTGTCAAGGCCGGTCCGTTCCCGAGCAAAGACGCTGCCGACAAAGCGCTCGCCAAAATCACTAAAGCCGGCATGAACGGCATGATCGCCAAAAAATGATGATGGTCGTGACCGGGTGCACGCCTCGCCACGCCCCGTCCGACATCCCCCCTGTTTTCTGTCCAGAGTGCCATGACCGGTTTTGACTATGCCATCATTGCTATCCTGGCGGCCTCCGTGCTGCTGGGCGCCTGGCGCGGTATGGTCAGCGAGGTGATGTCGCTGGCCTCGTGGATCGTCGCGTTCCTCGTTGCGCGTGAGTGGGGCGAACAGGTCGGTACCCAATTGCTGGCGCCGTATCTCACTGTGACGTTCTGGCAGATCGCTGGCGGCTGGATTCTCTTGTTCATTGCCACCATTCTTGCCGTATCGATCTTCCGCGCGTTGCTGCGTAAGACGTTGCACGCCATCGGCCTTGGTTTTTTCGATCGAACACTCGGTATGGTGTTCGGCGCTGCGCGAGGGGTACTCCTGATTCTCTTGCTGGTCGCCATAGGTGGCATGACCAAGTTGCCCGAAGAGTCCTGGTGGCGCCAGGCGCGTTTTGCGCCATTGGCCGAGCAGGGTGTGACGTTGATCAAGCCCTGGTTGCCCAACGATCTGGCCAAACACATTGCCTATGCTGATGCGCTGAGTCAGATGGCGCCGCAACTGGCGCCCCAGCTTGTTCCTCAGCTTGCGCCCCAAACTGTATCCCAGCCTGCACCCCAGCTGGCACCGAAGAATCCAATTTCCAAGTAATCGAGATAGATCATGTGCGGAATCATTGGCGTTGTTGCTACCACTCCGGTTAATCAGCTGCTTTATGACGGCTTGATGGTGCTCCAGCACCGCGGGCAGGATGCGGCCGGTATTTCCACCGCCGAAGGCAGCACCTTTCACATGCATAAGGGACCAGGTCTCGTTCGCGACGTCTTTCGCACCCGCAACATGCGTGCGTTGCCGGGCAACTGGGGTATTGCACACTGCCGTTATCCCACGGCCGGCTCGGCCTACAACTTTGCCGAAGCGCAGCCGTTTTATGTGAACTCACCATTCGGCCTGATGCTAGCGCATAACGGCAACCTGACGAATGCCGAAGCGCTCAAGCAACAACTCTTCAAGCAGGATCTGCGTCACATTAATACCAACTCAGACTCTGAAGTGTTGCTCAATGTGCTGGCACACGAACTCCAGAAATCAGCACGTGGCACGGTACTGGATAAGGACGCAATTTTTAAAGCGGTGCGCGGCGTGCATCAACGCGTACGTGGTGCCTATGCCGTAGTGGTCATGATTGCCGGTTATGGGTTGCTGGCGTTTCGTGATCCGTTTGGTATTCGCCCGCTGGTTTTGGGCAAGAACGAAACGTCCGAAGGCACCGAGTGGATGCTGGCCTCGGAATCGGTGCCGCTCGATACCCTGGGTTTCGAGCGCGTTGACGATGTGACACCGGGTGAGGCGGTCTTCGTTGATCTCGACCGCAACATGTCGCGTGAACAATGCGCCGAGCGCCACGAACTGTCACCCTGTCTCTTCGAATACGTCTATCTGGCCCGCCCGGATTCAACACTCGATGGGGTGTCGGTGTACGAGACACGTCTGCGAATGGGCGAGACACTCGCTGCAAAAGTGCGCAATGTCATCGACCCCAAGAATATCGACGTCGTCATTCCGATTCCGGATTCGTCACGTCCGGCCGCCCTGCAAATGGCCCAGGCGCTAGGCATTCCATTTCGTGAAGGCTTCGTCAAAAATCGTTACATTGGCCGTACCTTCATCATGCCGGGACAGTCGACGCGTAAGAAGTCGGTACGTCAGAAGCTGAACACGGTTCCGCATGAGTTTGCCGGCAAAAATGTGATGCTGGTCGATGATTCGATCGTGCGCGGAACAACCAGTCACGAAATCGTTGAAATGGCACGGGCGGCCGGTGCCAAAAAAGTCTATTTTGCATCTGCCTCGCCGCCGGTACGCTTTCCCAATGTCTATGGTATCGACATGCCGACGCGTGGCGAACTGATCGCGACAGGGCGCACCGATGCCCAGATTGCTGCACTGATCGGTGCCGACGAACTGATCTATCAGGATCTCGACGCGCTTGAAGCCTCCGTGCGCGAATGTAATCCGCGCATTCATCAATTCGATGCCTCCTGCTTCAATGGTTGCTACATTACCGGCGATGTGGATGACGCGTACCTGGATAATGTCGAACATGCACGCAACCAGAAACCCGCAACCACCGCTGCCCAGGATGACGAAGACGAGGGCGGCAATGCCGCTCAGCAGATTGAAATGTTCGTCCGCCGCCCGGAGCAGTAAGCAAGCGACATCATGACTGAGAACCATAAAAAATCTTTGCCGGCAGACCTTTCGATCGACACCCTGGCGGTACGTGCAGGAATGGATCGCACGCATCATCGCGAGCACAGCGAGGCGATGTATCTGACATCGAGCTTCGTTTTTGATAATGCGGCGCAGGCGGCAGTCATGTTCTCCGGTGAAGAGGATGGCAACGTCTATGCGCGCTTCACCAATCCCAGTGTGACGCTATTCGAAGAACGCCTGGCTGCATTGGAAGGTGCCGAAGCCTGCATCGCCACAGCGAGCGGCATGGCAGCCATTACGGCCATGGTCATGGCCAATCTCAGCGCTGGCGATCATATTGTCGCGTCAAAATCATTGTTCGGGTCCAGCATTCAGCTGCTCGGCACGGTGTTGCCACGCTTTGGCATAGAAACAACCTTCGTGTCGCTATCCGATCCTGCTGAATGGTCCGCGGCGGTACGTCCGAATACCAAGCTACTGTTTTGCGAAACGCCATCGAATCCGCTCACCGAGATTGGCGATATTGCTGCCTTGGCGGCTATCGCCAAAAAGCACAATGTCCTGTTGGCGGTCGACAACTGTTTTTGTACGCCCGTATTACAAAAACCCATGACCTTGGGTGCCGACATCGTGGTGCACTCGGCGACCAAGTATCTGGATGGCCAGGGGCGCGTGTTGGGCGGTGCAGTTTGCGCCAATAAAGCCATCATCGAGAAATTGTTTGTGTTTCTGCGTACCACGGGCCCAACGCTGTCTGCTTTTAACGCCTGGGTGCTGGGCAAGGGCCTTGAGACGCTGGGTATCCGTATGCGTGCCCAATCGGCCTCGGCGCTGGAACTCGCCCGCTGGCTCGAAGCACATCCCGGCGTCGAACGCGTGTATTACCCGGGGCTGCCCTCGCACCCGCAGTACCCGCTCGCACAGCGCCAGCAGTCAGGGGGTGGGGCGATCGTCAGTTTTGAAGTCAAGGGTGGCAAAGAGGCCGCCTGGCGTGTGGTAGACTCCTGTCAGTTGTTGTCGATTACCGCCAATCTGGGTGATACCCGTACAACGCTCACGCATCCGGCCACCACGACACATGGTCGTATTACCCCGGAAGCCCGTGCCGCTGCAGGCATCAAAGATAATCTGCTGCGCATGGCTGTGGGCTTGGAGTCGGTCGACGATATCCGTAACGACCTGTCGCGTGGCCTTCCTGCTTGATTGATTCGCAGAAACGTGCCGAACGTCGCAGCGTGTTCCTGATCTGATTTTAATGTGCGCCCGTGCGCTCGCCCATGAGGGCCATGACGATGTCTTTTGAACAGTTCTCTCTGAGTGAATCGCGTCTGAAAGCGATTCAGGATGCCGATACCTCCGGTGCGTTGACCCCGACGCCCGTGCAGGCCGCGCTGATTCCGCTCATTCTGACGAGTAAAGATGTGCTGGTCGGGGTGCCCGCCGGCTCTGGCAAAGCGGCCGGTTATGCGATTCCCACGCTGGATCTCCTACAGCGTGAAGATGCAGCGCTCACCCAAGTCGCAGGTCGTTCGCCCCGTGTGCTGGTACTGGTGCCAACGCGTGAAGTTGCGTTACAGGTGCTCGATGCGTTCCGCACTTATGGTCGTCACGACAATTTCTATTCGTTCGCCGTCTACGGCGGTGTCAGCATGCACCCGCAGGTACAGGCACTGCAACGCGGTATTGATGTGCTGATCGCCACACCGGGACGTTTACTGGATCATCTGGGGCAGGGTCACGTCAATCTCGACAGCGTCAAAGTGCTGATCTTCGACGAGGTCGACCGCATGATGGATATGGGACAGGCGGCGGAACTGGAACGGTTATACCCGCTGTTGCCAAAAGCGCGCCAAACCGTGGTGCTGGCCAGTTCGCTGGGCGAGGATATTCGCAACTTCGCCAATGGCCTGCTCAATTATCCTGAAGAAGTCATTATTGATCGTGGTGACGACCTCACCTCGCAAGTCCACCAACGCTTTATCGCCGTCGACCCGCATCGTAAGCGCGAGCTGATGGCGCAACTGTTCAAGGACGAAGCGTGGCCGCGTTCGCTGGTCTTTGCCCGGACCAAGTTCGGTGCCGAGGGTCTGGCGCGCAAATTGGCCAAGAGCGGTATTACCGCCTTTGCCCTGCATGCGCATCGTGGCCAGCCGCCGCGCGGTCGTGCACTGGATGAATTCCAGAACAATCAACTCAACGCGCTAGTCACCACGGACATGGCCGTGCGTGGCTTTGATATGGATGGCATTCAACGCATCGTGCACTACGATCTGCCGGCCGTGCCAGACGATTACCCGTCGCGGCTTAATCGCGTACTGAATGGTGAAGACGGCCGTATCGGCGATACCGTTGCCTTTGTCACGCATGATGATGCCGTACTGGTAAAGTCCATCGAGCGTTTGCTGGGTCATCCGATTCAACCGGAGATCGTTCCGGGTTTTGAACCCATGTCGCCGGAAGCGCTGGCCGAGTATCAAGCCGAACAGGCCGCCAAGTATGCCGCCGACCCTCGCAACGCGCGCCCGCAAGCAGGCGAGGGCAGTGAAGGCAGCGAAGGTGGTGAAGAGGGGGGTGAGAATGCTGACTTTGATGAGGCAGACGACGACCGCCAACCGCTAGAGCTGGATGAAGACGCCAAGGCCCGCCAGGAAGGCGAAGCTTGGTTATACGCCCGCCAGCAGGCCAATCAACGTCCACCGCGGGGTCGCAAGCCGCGCGACCCCGATGCGCAGCCTTATTTTCCCGATGATCGCGACCCCTGGGAAAACCTGCCCGAAGACAAGCTCTACATCCTCGACGCCATGGTTAACGGCAACAGTCTTGCACCGGGTGAAACCGATCCCCTGACGGCTTTGCAATTCATCGACGATGACGAAGCCTGGGAAGATGATGATCGCCAACCACGCGGCGCCAATGCCCACGTGCGTGACATTGTTAGCGAATTCCGCCGCGAGGCACGAGAAGATCGCAACTTACATCGCGAGCTCGCCGGCATGCCGGCGCTGCAGAGTCTGCGTAAGAATCATCGTGGCAAGAAGCCCTTCGCCAAAGGGCAACACAAATCTGTCGGCGCTAAACCTTTCCGGGGTGGCCAAGGCGCGAATGGTACTGGCTATCACGGCGCCAAGCCGGGCGGCGGGCAAAAGGCTTCCGGCCCACGTCCAGCGGGGGCAGGGGCAAAACAATTCCGCAGCCGAACCGGTGGCCCACGCCGCGCACGTCCGCCGAAGAGTGAGTCAAGCTAAATCCAACCTGATAGAATTTCGCCTGCATCAAACAAAGGGTCTGTGGCCGAGTGGTTTAAGGCAGCGGTCTTGAAAACCGCCGTAGGTGCGAGCCTACCGTGAGTTCGAATCTCACCGGACCCGCCA
>JACCDW010263858.1_pt1 | contig 10996 bp, 8 predicted proteins | sample 7449781 | NCBI WGS metagenome assembly JACCDW01 (sample SAMN15323449, study PRJNA562643) | freshwater metagenome | isolation source: river surface water | place: USA:Blue River Watershed | collected 2017-08-18
GTACGGCGGGCAGACTCCTTTGAAGTTGGCGCTCGACCTTGAAGCGGCCGGCGTGCCCATCATCGGCACCAGCCCCGACATGATTGACGCGGCCGAAGACCGTGAGCGCTTCCAGAAATTGTTGCAAACCTTGGGCTTGCGTCAGCCGCCCAACGCCACAGCCCGCACTGAGGCAGAGGCTTTGGAAAAAGCCGCAGCCCTAGGGTATCCGCTGGTGGTTCGCCCCAGTTATGTGTTGGGTGGTCGTGCCATGGAAATCGTGCACGAGCAACGCGATCTCGAGCGCTACATGCGCGAAGCGGTCAAGGTCTCGCACGACTCCCCCGTCTTGTTGGACCGCTTTTTGAATGACGCCATCGAGTGCGATGTGGATTGCTTGCGCGATCCGGCTGGCCAAACTTTCATTGGCGGTGTCATGGAACACATCGAACAAGCGGGTGTTCACAGCGGTGACTCGGCTTGCTCATTGCCGCCTTATTCCTTGGCCGCCGAAACGGTTACTGAACTCAAGCGTCAATCGGCCGCCATGGCCGGCGCCTTGAACGTGGTGGGTTTGATGAACGTTCAGTTCGCCATCCAACATGTCGACGGAAAAGATGTGATTTATGTGCTGGAGGTGAATCCCCGCGCTTCTCGCACCGTGCCTTATGTTTCCAAAGCCACAGGCATTCAGTTGGCCAAGGTGGCGGCGCGTTGCATGGCTGGTCAAACACTGGTTTCGCAAGGCATTACCCAAGAAGTCACGCCGCCCTATTTCAGCGTGAAAGAAGCGGTTTTCCCCTTCGTGAAGTTCCCTGGTGTCGACACCATTCTCGGCCCCGAGATGAAGTCCACGGGCGAGGTCATGGGCGTGGGTAAGACCTTTGGCGAAGCCTTTGTGAAGAGCCAAATGGGCGCCGGCACCAAACTGCCTCGACCTACCAAAGCCGACGGCAGTCCCTCTGGCAAAGTCTTCATTTCGGTCAAGAACAACGACAAGGCCCGTGCCATCGAAGTGGCGCGCCAGTTGGTGGCCCAAGGTTTTGACTTGGTCGCGACCAAAGGCACAGCATTGGCCATCAATGCCGCAGGCGTGGCCTGCGCCACGGTGAACAAGGTGACCGAGGGCCGCCCGCACATTGTGGACATGATCAAGAACAACGAAGTGGTGCTGGTGATCAACACCGTCGAAGAGCGCCGCAACGCGATCGCCGACTCGCGTCACATTCGCACTTCTGCGTTGCTCAACCGGGTCACCACCTTCACCACCATTGCCGGCGCCGAAGCGGCGGTGGAGGGCATGAAGTACATGGACCAGTTGGATGTCATTTCTGTGCAGGAAATGCATGCCCAATTGGCAACCTAAATCCTGCACAAGAGCCAACTTTCATCAATTGGCATAATGCAGCTGTGACCGCCGAGTTTCAACACTCGGCGGTTTGCTTTTGGAGAACTGAACATGTCAACCATCCCGATCACCAAACGTGGCGCTGAGAAGCTCAAAGACGAGCTGCATCGCCTCAAGACCGTCGACCGTCCTGCCGTGATTCAGGCCATTGCCGAAGCCCGTGCGCAGGGCGACTTGAGTGAAAACGCCGAATACGATGCAGCCAAAGACCGTCAAGGGTTCATCGAAGGCCGAATTCAAGAAATTGAAGGCAAACTCTCTGCCGCTCAAATCATTGACCCTGCAGCCGTTGACGCGGGGGGACGCGTGGTGTTTGGCACAACCGTCGAACTCGAGGATGAAAGCTCAGGCGAGTCGGTGACCTACCAAATCGTGGGTGAGGATGAGGCCGATTTGAAGCTGGGCTTGATCAACATCAGCAGCCCGATTGCCCGAGCCTTGATCGGCAAAGAAGAGGGGGATGTGGCCGAGGTGCAGGCCCCCGGCGGCGTTCGTCGCTACGAGATCGTAGGCGTTTCTTACATTTGAGCCGGCCGGTCAGAGCGCCGTCTGACGCGGCATTCTGACCCTCGGGGTGTCTCAGCCCAGTCAGTCGTGACGGCCTTTTTTGACCGATTTTTGCTTGGGTTTGGCTCGCTTGATCTGACCCCCCGCCGCCAAGCGTTGGTTGCCCAACACGCGGACGGTTTTGACTTCAGGGCGCTGACCGCCGCGTGAGCTGTATTTCAGGATTTTGAAATCGCGTGGGCCAGCTTTGCGGTCTTCATCGATTTCTTTGATTTTTTCAGGTTGTGGCCGCCAAAGAATCAGCAACTTGCCAATGTGTTGAATGGGCGCAGCATTGAGTTGGTCTGCCAGTTGGACAAAGATCGCTTCGCGTGCAGCGCGGTCGTCACCCAGAACTCTGATTTTGATCAGGCCATGGGCGTTCAGGGCCGCTTCGGTTTCTTTGACGACGGCAGGCGTCAGACCATCTCCCCCGATCATGACGACGGGATCCAGGTGGTGGGCATCGGCGCGAAAGACTTTGCGCTCGGAAGGTGTGAGTTGAATTTGGGGCATACCCGTATTATCCCCGCAAGGACGCAGAAGAATGAAAGTCAAAACCAAAAGTAAAAAGGTCAACAAAGCATGGTTGAACGACCATGTGAATGACACCTATGTCAAATTGGCCATCAAAGAAGGCTTCCGAGCCCGGGCGGTGTACAAGCTCAAGGAAATTGACGAAACCTTGGGCTTGATTCGGCCCGGCCATTTGGTGGTGGATTTGGGCTCTGCGCCGGGCGCGTGGAGTCAGTATCTGCGCCGACGCTTGTCGCCCGATGGAGCGGCCGTGGGAACCCTCAACGGGACGATCATTGCTTTGGATCTCTTGCCAATGGCCCCGATTGAAGGGGTGCAGTTCATCCAAGGGGATTTTCGTGAGAATGAAGTGGCTGCCCTTTTGGAACAGGCCATGCAAGGCCGGCAGGCGGATGTGGTGGTGTCTGACATGGCACCCAATTTGTCGGGCATTGAGTCTTCCGATGCGGCGCGCATCACCCACTTGATTGAACTGGCCGTCGAATTTGCCCAAAACCACATGAAGCCAGAAGGCGCTCTGGTGGTCAAAGTCTTCCACGGCAGCGGTTACAGCCAGATCGTGAAGATGTTCAAAGAAAACTTCAAGGTGGTCAAACCCATCAAGCCGAAAGCCTCCCGAGACAAGTCCTCGGAGACTTTTTTGGTGGGCATTGGGTTAAATTCACGGGATTGAAACATTAATTCCTCTATTTTTGAGGGCTAAACCTTCATCTTTTGCAGTTGACAACCTGCTGCAGGCCTAGAATAAGACCAGTCATTTTTTTCGATTGGAGCCTCTCTTGAATAACCCTTGGTTTTCCAAAATTGCCGTTTGGATGGTGATTGCCATGGTGCTGTTCACCTTGTTCAAGCAATTTGACAACCGTGGCGTCGCAGGTGCAAACGCCATTGGCTATTCAGATTTCCTCGAAGAGGTTCGCGGTAACCGCATCAAGAGCGCCACCATTTCCGAAAGTCCGGGTGGCACTGAAATTGTGGCCATCACCAACGACGATCGCCGCATCAAAACCACCGCCACTTACCTCGACCGAGGTTTGGTCGGTGACCTGATCAATGCCGGTGTCAAGTTCGATGTGAAGCCCCGTGAAGAAGGTTCTCTTTTGATGACCTTGTTGGTCAGCTGGGGCCCGATGCTGTTGTTGATTGGCGTCTGGGTTTATTTCATGCGCCAGATGCAAGGCGGCGGCAAGGGCGGTGCCTTCAGTTTTGGCAAATCCAAGGCGCGCATGCTGGACGAGAACAACAACCAAGTGACCTTTGCCGATGTCGCCGGTTGTGACGAAGCCAAAGAAGAAGTCAAAGAAGTCGTTGATTTCTTGAAAGACCCCCAGAAATTCCAGAAACTCGGGGGACGTATTCCCCGTGGTTTGTTGTTGGTGGGTCCACCCGGAACCGGTAAAACACTTTTGGCCAAAGGCATCGCCGGTGAAGCCAAAGTGCCGTTTTTCAGCATTTCGGGTTCTGACTTTGTCGAGATGTTCGTGGGCGTGGGCGCTGCACGTGTGCGCGACATGTTCGAAAACGCCAAAAAGAACGCACCTTGCATCATCTTCATCGATGAAATTGACGCTGTGGGTCGCCAGCGTGGTGCCGGTTTGGGCGGTGGCAATGATGAGCGTGAGCAAACACTCAACCAGATGCTGGTGGAGATGGATGGTTTTGAGACCAACCTGGGCGTGATTGTCGTGGCTGCGACCAACCGCCCTGACATTCTGGATGCTGCGTTGTTGCGCCCCGGCCGTTTTGACCGTCAGGTCTATGTCACCTTGCCCGATATTCGTGGCCGTGAGCAAATCCTCAATGTGCACATGCGCAAAGTGCCGATTGGCCAAGACGTGAAGGCCGATGTCATCGCGCGTGGCACGCCCGGCATGAGCGGAGCTGACTTGGCCAACCTCTGCAATGAAGCGGCCTTGATGGCGGCTCGTCGCAACGCCCGTGTGGTGGAGATGCAAGACTTTGAGAAAGCCAAAGACAAAATCTTGATGGGTCCTGAGCGTAAAAGCATGGTCATGCCCGAAGAAGAGCGTCGCAACACGGCTTATCACGAAGCGGGTCACGCCCTGATCGGCAAGCTGTTGCCGAAATGCGATCCCGTGCACAAAGTGACCATCATTCCGCGTGGCCGCGCCCTGGGCGTGACCATGAGCCTGCCCGAGAAAGACCGTTATAGCTACGACAAAGAATTCATGCTGAACCAAATCAGCATGCTGTTTGGCGGTCGTATTGCCGAAGAAGTGTTCATGCACCAGATGACCACTGGCGCGAGCAACGATTTCGAGCGAGCCACTTCAATTGCGCGAGACATGGTGATGCGCTATGGCATGACCGATGCTCTGGGCCCGATGGTTTACGCTGAAAACGAAGGCGAAGTGTTCTTGGGTCGCTCGGTCACCAAGACCACCAACATGAGCGAGTCGACCATGCAAAAGGTGGACATGGAAGTGCGCCGCATCATCGATGAGCAATACAGACTGGCTCGCCGTTTGATCGAAGAGCACAGTGCCCAAATGCATGCCATGGCCAAAGCCTTGCTTGAATGGGAAACCATCGACAAGGACCAAATCGACGACATCATGGCTGGTCGCGATCCAGTGCCACCCAAAGACTGGACACCTCGCACCCCTCCCTCGGGTGGCGGAAATGGCGATGGACCGCCTTCGGTTCAAACCGAACCAGCAACCACCGCAGCCTGATTTTTTCATCTGTGGTGCTGTCAAAGCGGGGCCTTCGGGTCCCGTTTTGCATGGTGCCACCAGTTGCAACCGCCCATTCTGGATACGACAACGACATGCAATGGCAAACCACCCGATTTAAATTGGATCTGTCACGCCCCTGGGTCATGGGGATTGTGAATTTGACGCCAGACTCTTTCTCGGACGGCGGGCTCAGCACTGACCCGGCGCGGGCTTTGCGTCATGCTGAAAAATTATTGCGCGAGGGGGCAGGTATTTTGGATGTGGGGGGCGAGTCCACACGACCCGGTGCCGTGCCGGTTCCGCTGGACCAAGAGCTGGCCCGATTGATGCCTTTTCTGCAAGAGGCGGTGCGCTGGCAAGTGCCCATCTCGGTGGACACCTACAAGCCCCAAGTCATGCAGGCCGTGCTGGACATGGGGGTCGATATCGTCAATGACATTTGGGCCTTGCGCCAACCGGGTGCCGAGCAGGTCATCGCTGGCCACCCCCAATGTGGGGTGTGTTTGATGCACATGTACCGTGACCCTCAAAGCATGCAGCGCGATCGCATGACAGGCGATGTGCTGCAGCAGGTCAAGGCGTTTTTGATAGAGCGTGTGACGGCTCTTCGCAGTCAAGGTGTGGAGGCCAATCGCATTGTGCTGGACCCCGGCATTGGCTTTGGTAAAACCGTTGCTCAAAATTTTCAGCTGCTCGCCAAGCAAGCCGAATTGCTCGACTTGGGCTTTCCCATTTTGGCTGGCTGGTCACGCAAATCGTCTTTGGGGGCGGTGTTGGCTGAAGCAGGCGTTGCGCCAGAGCCTGCGCAACGCGTCTCGGCCAGTGTGGCTGCGGCGCTGTTGGCATTGGAGCGGGGAGCCAAGATCGTCCGAGTACACGATGTCAAAGAAACTGTTGATTCGCTGAAAGTTTGGCAGGCGGTTGGCGAGCAGGCCGGTGAACACGGATAACGTCATTGGTCAGGGTGCATGTCGGGTGGGGCCGCTAAAATTCACCCACTTATTAAAACAACAAGGACACCGAGCATGACGCGCCAATATTTCGGCACAGACGGTATTCGCGGCACTGTGGGCCAGCGCCCCATCACGCCCGATTTCATTTTGCATTTGGCGCATGCCGTGGGCCGCGTTTTGAAGTCGCAAGAAGCCCATCCGGTGGTTTTGATCGGCAAAGACACCCGCATCTCGGGCTATATGCTGGAAAGCGCCCTTGAATCAGGTTTCAATTCGGCCGGTGTCGATGTGGTGTTGTTGGGGCCAGTGCCCACGCCGGCGGTGGCCTATTTGACCCGGGCACAGCGCGCTTCCTTGGGGGTGGTCATCAGTGCCAGTCACAACCCGTTTGCCGACAACGGCATCAAGTTCTTTAGCGCCCAGGGCAAAAAACTGCCTGATGAATGGGAGAAAAAAGTAGAAGCCACTTTGCTGGAAGAACCGGTTTGGGTGGACTCTGCGGCGCTCGGTAAAACCCGCCGCCTCAATGATGCCGCCGGCCGTTACATCGAGTTTTGCAAAAGCACCTTCTCAAATGACTTGACCCTCAAGGGCCTGAAGATTGTGGTGGATGCCGCCCATGGAGCGGCCTACCAAATTGCCCCCAAAGTTTTTCATGAACTGGGCGCTGAGGTGGTGGCCATGGGCTGTTCGCCTGACGGGTTGAATATCAACAAAGGGGTGGGCGCAACCCATCCTGAAGCCTTGGTGCAAATGGTCAAGGACCATGGCGCAGACTATGGCATCGCTTTGGATGGTGACGCCGACCGTCTTCAATTTGTGGACGCATCGGGCCGTTTGTTCAACGGTGATGAATTGCTGTACCTGATGGTGGCAGACCGACTGGCACGCGACGAAGCCGTGCCGGGTGCGGTGGGTACCTTGATGACCAACATGGCGGTCGAAGTGGCCCTCAAGCAGCGCGGTGTTCAATTTGAGCGCGCCAAAGTCGGTGACCGGTATGTGCTGGAAGTCTTGCACGACAAAGGGTGGTTGTTGGGCGGTGAAGGCTCCGGCCATTTGTTGGCTTTGGACAAGCACACCACGGGTGACGGCTTGGTGAGTGCTTTGCAGGTGCTGCAAGCCTGCGTCAGCAGTGGCAAGAGCATGACTCAATTGCTGGAAGGCATTGTGCTGTTCCCCCAAGTGCTGATCAATGTGCGTTTGGCGGCTGGCTTTGACTGGCAAGCCCATCAGCCATTGTGGGAGGCCACGCGGACGGCCGAGGCGCAATTGGGCGATTCGGGACGTGTGCTGATTCGCGCCAGTGGCACCGAACCCCTTGTCCGTGTGATGGTCGAAGCCCGTGATGCAGTGATGGCCCGCGAATGCGCCGAACGGATCGCTGCAACACTGGCTTGAAAAACTCGCCAGAAAAAACTCTCCTGTGGTTCTATCTTCTGGCCAGTGCCAGTGCGGGTGGTTCAGCGCTGCCTAGTAAATCAAATGGTCGGGTTTGATTTCTTGCAGGATGGTGGTGGCGATTTCTTCAATCGACTTGGTGGTGGTGGACAGCCAGCGGATGCCCGAGCGGCGCATCATTGCTTCGGCTTCAGAAACTTCCATGCGGCAATTTTCCATGCTCGCATATTTGGAGTTGGGCCGCCGTTCTGCGCGAATTTCGGCCAGTCGGTCGGGGTGAATGCTCAGTCCGAAGATTTTTTTGCGATGCGGCATCAACGCTGGCGGTAACTGCTTGCGCTCAAAGTCTTCAGGAATCAGTGGGTAATTGGCCGCTTTCAGGCCGTGTTGCATCGCAAGATAAAGGCTGGTCGGTGTTTTTCCGCTGCGACTGACGCCGACCAAAATGACATCGGCCGATTCCAAATCGCGGTTCGATTGACCATCGTCGTGGGCCAATGAAAAATTGATCGCCTCGATACGGTCGTGGTATTCCTTGCTTTTGCTCACATCAGAGAAGCGCCCCACCCGGTGATGCGACTTGATGCCGAGTTCCATTTCTAGGGGGTTCACAAAGGTGCCAAACATGTCCAGCAACATGCCTTGGCAATGTTCCTGCAGCACTTTGAGCACATCCATGTTGACCAAAGTGGTGAAGACGATGGGCTTGTTGCCCTCGGTTTCTGCTGTTTGGTTGATTTGTCGGACAGCTTGATGGGCTTTGTCAACGGTGTCGGTGAAGGGCAGTCGAATGTGCCGGGTTTTCATGTCGAACTGCGCCAAGATGGCATTGCCAAAAGTCTCGGCGGTGATGCCCGTGCCGTCAGAAACAAAAAAAACGCTGCGTTTGGACATGGTTGCAAAAAATTCAAATGGGGGCGGCAGCAAGCCACCTAAAATGAACCGATTATCCATGCCCATTCCACTGACGGTTGTACTTCAAGAACAACAAAACCGCAGTGCAGAGCGCGGAGCCCGGTTTTAACTTTGGAGCTTTGTATGTCTGAACTTTTCAGTGAGACCGCTTTGGTCGTTCCGTTTGAGCTGTTGCGCATGACGGATGTGGAGTCGGTCGGTGGCAAAAATGCTAGCTTGGGCGAGATGATTTCTCAATTGCCCTCGGGGGTTCGCGTGCCCACGGGGTTTGCCACGACGGCGCATGCGTTTCGGCAATTTTTGGCATTTGGTGGTTTGGCTGAACGCATCAATGCTCGCCTCGATGTTTTGGACACCGACGATGTGCGCGCTTTGGCCGCAGCGGGTGCTGAAATTCGTGCCATGGTCGAGGCGCAGCCTTTTCCGGCCGATTTAGAACAAGCCATTCGCGACGCATTTGTCCGTTTGCAGGGCAACAACCCAGATGCGTCTTTTGCCGTTCGATCTTCGGCAACCGCGGAAGATTTGCCGGATGCCTCGTTCGCCGGTCAACAAGAGACTTTTTTGAATGTGGTCGGCATTGAAGATGTGCTGCACAAAATGAAAGAGGTGTTTGCCTCTTTGTACAACGACCGCGCCATCAGTTACCGGGTTCACAAGGGCTTCGCCCACGCGGAGGTGGCCTTGTCTGCTGGGGTGCAGCGCATGGTGCGTTCTGATCTGGGCGCCGCTGGTGTGATGTTCACCATCGACACCGAGTCTGGTTTTGAAGCCGTGGTGTTCATCACCTCCAGCTACGGCTTGGGTGAAACGGTGGTGCAGGGCGCGGTGAACCCCGATGAGTTTTATGTCCACAAACCCATGTTGGCTGCCGGCAATCGCTGTGTTATTCGTCGCAACTTGGGCTCCAAATTGATTGAAATGGTGTTTGCATCACCCGAAGAAAAAGCCGCTTCCGGAAAGTTGGTTAAAACCACCGATGTCCCCACCGAATTGCGTAACCGCTACAGTCTGACCGACGATGAAGTCGAGCAGTTGGCGCGCTACGCGGTGGTCATTGAAAAGCACTATGGTCGTCCGATGGACATCGAGTGGGGCAAAGACGGTACCGATGGCTTGCTGTACATCTTGCAAGCGCGGCCAGAGACGGTCAAAAGCCAAGCCAAGGGTGCGCCAGAGTTGCGCTACAAACTCAAAGGCAAGAGCGCTGTGTTGGCCGAGGGCCGGGCGATTGGACAGAAAATTGGTACTGGCCCCGTGCGCTTGGTGCACAACATCAGCGAGATGGACAAAGTGCAGGCCGGCGACGTGCTGGTGACCGACATGACCGATCCCAATTGGGAGCCGGTCATGAAACGGGCCAGTGCCATCGTGACCAACCGGGGCGGGCGCACTTGCCATGCCGCGATCATTGCGCGCGAATTGGGCATTCCAGCTGTGGTGGGCTGCGGTAATGCCACCGAGACTTTGACGGAGGGCACTTTGGTGACCGTCAGTTGCGCGGAAGGGGATACCGGACACATCTACGACGGTTTGCTCGAAACCGAAATCAGCGAGGTTCAGCGTGGGGTGCTGCCTGAGATCAAAACCAAAATCATGATGAACGTGGGCAATCCCCAGTTGGCTTTTGATTTTGCGCAACTGCCCAATGCCGGTGTGGGTTTGGCGCGGCTTGAATTCATCATCAACAACAACATTGGCGTGCATCCCAAGGCGATCTTGGACTACCCCGCGATTGACGCCGATTTGAAAAAAGCGGTGGAGTCGGTGGCCCGTGGCCATGCCTCGCCGCGCGCCTTTTATGTGGACAAAGTAGCTGAAGGCGTGGCCAGCATCGCGGCCGCTTTCTGGCCAAAACCTGTGATTGTTCGTTTGTCTGACTTTAAGAGCAACGAATACCGCAAACTCATCGGCGGCAGTCGATATGAGCCTGAAGAAGAAAACCCGATGTTGGGTTTCCGGGGCGCGGCACGCTACGTCAGCGAAGATTTCGGACAAGCCTTCGCCATGGAGTGTGAAGCGCTCAAGCGCGTTCGCGGCGAGATGGGTTTGACCAATGTGCAGATCATGGTGCCCTTTGTGCGCACCTTGGGGCAAGCCGAAAAGGTGACCAATTTGCTGGCCTCTCAAGGCTTGCGGCGAGGCGAAGAGGGTCTCAAAGTCATCATGATGTGCGAAGTCCCCAGCAACGCCATTTTGGCCTCGCAATTCCTTGAATTTTTTGATGGGTTCTCCATCGGTTCTAACGATTTGACGCAATTGACGTTGGGTCTGGACCGGGACTCGGGCATGGAATTGTTGGCCGCTGATTTTGATGAGCGTGATCCGGCCGTGACAGCGCTCATCTCGCAAGCGATTCAGGCCTGTTTGTCGCAAGGTAAATACATTGGCATTTGTGGCCAAGGCCCAAGTGACCATCCTGACTTTGCGCATTGGTTGATGGAGCAAGGTATCAGCTCTATTTCTCTCAACCCGGACACGGTGATTGAGACTTGGACCAATCTGGGTCAATGAACCGAGGTCTCAAGGTCTTGCGATGACTGAACGAAAAGAAGCCA
>JACCDW012044725.1_pt1 | contig 10996 bp, 8 predicted proteins | sample 7449781 | NCBI WGS metagenome assembly JACCDW01 (sample SAMN15323449, study PRJNA562643) | freshwater metagenome | isolation source: river surface water | place: USA:Blue River Watershed | collected 2017-08-18
ACTTAAATACGTCTTCTCCCATCCATAGTAGTTCTATGGATACATCTCGTCCAAAAGGAGGTATTGTTACTATCTTAGATTTGGCCGATAGAGATGGGCAAGATGATTTCTTCACACCCATCACTTCTGAAAATACGTTTCTCCACCGCGACCAAACTCGTACGCGCCCCTTCACTCCCGCCATCCAAACATTCCCTTACCGTGGTCCAGCCACCTTCGGAAATACTATTATGGTGGATTTGAATGCAGCTGATATGGGTGACCTACTACATTACATCGGTATCCAAATCCGCCTTGACCACTGGCTCCAAAATCCTGATATCTACAAATTCCTCGCAGGTATCTACTCCTATGCTGACCCATCTGGTGCCTGGACTTGGGCAAATTCTATGGGGACAATTCTAGTCGAACGGGCTTATATTATGATTGGTGATACCACAATAGAAACAGTCGATTCACAATTCACCTCAATCTTCTCATCCCTCTGGCCGACTATAAATACACAATTTGGTATGGCAGCTGATGCTTATGGCTATAACCCTGACGTCAAAGCCATAAATCCAAATCGCCCCTACCCCACCGAAAATGGACAAATTATGTGCCTTCTGCCTTTCTGGTTTAGTCGCACTCGATACGCTGAAAGTCTCCCCTTATTGAGTTGTAAAGATGGTACTATTAAACTCTACGTGAAATTTCGTGAATTTGCTGACGTCGTCCGCCAAATACAAGGATTTCGCCCCAGCTGCACCACCACGCCCCTAAATACAACCCTAACAGTAAATACAAATCCAACTGCCGAAAATTTCCTCCAGTCTATCACAACAACCAGCCAAACGTACAATTCAGATTTCACAGGTAATTTTTATAAAATACCTCTTTATTCCTCATCGTATCAAAAACAGATTTCGAATTTGCCAAATACGTTCTACACTCTGAAATACGGTATTTCTCGCGCACAGTATTTGCTCGTCCCGTATTTGCAACTTGTCATAAATACTCCATCTCCTATGAATGTATCCCAAATCGTATTTTACTTAGTTGATAATCCAGTATTTGAGTATTTATATACACTACCTACACCCCTCACTGCCACAACTGCCACTATTTCATTTACGAATTTCCAAATCATTTCTGCCCCATCAGACGCCTTACAGCTCCAATTTAGTAGCGTCGTCGTAAATCAAAATACGACCGCCGAAATCACCACGAAATCTACTTTACCTGGATTTGCAAATATAGAAATCATTGCCCTTACCAGCTTAGTAGATGGTGAATACCGCGAGAAATTACTTCGAAAGCCCCACGAAATACTCTATCGTGAAATACAACCATTCTACATTTCAGAACCCCTTAAATATACTCTTATTTCTAATAGCTCAGGTTCATTAAATGCAACAACAACCGTTGGTATTCCACTTGAATGTAATGGGCCTATTGAAGAAATCCTGTGGGTTATCAGGCGTAAAGGTGTTGCTATTAACAATGAATGGACAAACTTCGGCCCCCTACTTGAATCCCAAATGCAGCCTGGACGGTACGCAGAAGAACTTCTTGAGTCAGCCTCCTTGTGGATTAACGGAATGCCATTTGTTGAACAATCGGGTCAATGGTATCGCACTCATATTGCACAAAAACACAAAGGAGGTATTGTAGCTTATAATCGCTACATTTACGGGTACTCCTTTGCCCGTAATCCTGGAGAGCATCAGCCCTCCGGTACAATCAACGCTAGTAAAACATCCACTATACAACTCCGCCTAACAGTTCGCACACCACAGGCGGCAACTGTCCCGTCTGGATTTGACCAATCTATTGGGACAAACTGGGAAGTCTTTGTATATTGTGTGGGTCTCAACTGGCTCCGCTTCGAAAATGGCATCGGAAATCGCTTGTATAGCAACTAAGATGCTGACCTAATAATACGATACGTTGCATAAATAGACGCGATGGTAGCGAGTTTATTTAGACAACTTACTACGGGCCTACAAGATGCCCGATTGGACTATAAGGGTGGCGATACTTGGACACAATTTACCAAGATTTTCCGTAAAACGAGTCGAATGACTACCCGTTGGCACCGCATAGATTTCAACCAGCCACCCGATTTCGGCAAAACGGTCGTATGTGATTTGCCGTTGAAAGGTGAATTTATCACACGCCTGATTTTAGTCAGTACGCTCCCTGATATTGGCACGGTCCAAGCACAGGCCCGTGCAGCCGCTACAGCGGCTGGTGCTGACCCAAATACAGTCAGCCCTAAATTTGGATGGGTCAATAGTATCGGACATTCACTCGTCGTAGAGGCGCAAATGCAGATTGGAGGAAATACCATTGATACCCTTGACCGGCGACTATTAGAGGTACTGGATGAGTTCAATACGCCTCTTGAAAAGGTCACTGTTATGAATCGCCTCCTTGGGCGCCTCGACAACGGATACACGCAGACTGCATTTGGGTATGAAGCCGGTACAAAAACAGTCTATACACCGTTGCCCTTCTGGTTTGCTCGTGGAGATGCGACTTTGGCCTTGCCTCGTGATGCTATTAGTGTGGATTCTGTGCGGGTTCAAGTGAAGTTTGCGCCGTTCTCGGATATGTACTATACAGACAGCCTTGATACGCCGGCTGAGACTGTTGGGTCCGATAGCTTCAGTGGGTCGCAAGTTGTTGTTCAATCAGATTCTGCACTGGCCCCACAGAAGTGTGGCGGGTATGGTGTGAAACGCTTTGAGGGCACGGAGTTTTACTATAAGTGTGATAATGGTGAAGTCATTACTGGGCTCGATATTGATGGGCCAGCTTGTCCTACGGGTGTTGTAGCGCCACCACGGAAACTCGAAGAGGCCTATATGCTTGTAGAGTATGTGTATGTTGATAAGCCTGAGGCCAGTCGTGTGCGCTTGGCGGACATTCAAGTGCCCATTGTGACTCACGTTGCGGTGCCCGTATTTGATACACAAGGGTCTATGGGAGCGACTGTGCCTGTACGCATTGGTAATCCTGTGCGAAGCCTTTTCTGGATGGCACAACGGACGGACGCTAGTAAATACAATGACCATTTTAGTTGCTCACGGGAGCTCCTGGATTTCAGCGGAAACTACTGGTGGCCGAATGCGAGTGGGTTATCAGCAGAGGTTCCAGGGGCCCTGAAGCCGGCCTGGTCAGACCGCGACACGGAGCCGTTTCGTGCTGTACAGCTGACATATGAAGGCCAGCTTAATCGCTTTGGCTCTCATATGCCGGCGTATTTCCGTAGTATTTTGCCCTCACTGGAATGTAAAAAATCCCCGTGGGTGCATCGGTATTACTACTATTATGGGTTTGGTGCAAACAATGGGTCGCGTGGCTTCTCGGCGCCTTGTGGGGCGGCGAATTTCGATAAACTTGACCGCGCTACAATGCGATTCGAATTTGCCCCACTACGCGGCTATGCGAACCCTATGGTTGTTCCTCGATACAACATTTATATTTGGGCCGAGACGTACAATGTGCTGCGCGTATTTGGTGGGCGGGCGTCGCTACTCTTTGACAATTAATGTGTTGTACTTATTATCTATTAGGGAGATATGCAAAGCTGATAAAGCCAGTGCCAGGTGGAAGGGTTACTCCATTTTCACACTCAATTGGAATATTGGTAAGGTCTAGTGTATATTCGCCAAGATTTTTCAAACTTTGGCCATACACCATACCCAACCTATGATGTTCGTAGAATTGAGGGAAACGGTAGTTGCTAGCTTTTTCAACATCTTGCAAGATTCGCTTTTGCTTCAGTGTGTAGGTTTCAAAGCTAAATGCGATACGATTCTTATCAGGACGATTCTTGTCCTCGATTACTACATCACCACTTGCAATACCTTCTTGCAGAAGTTGAATGTATCTAGGGCGAGACCGCTTTGTAAGATTTCCTAGCTCAAGCAACTGAGCAAGTAATTCTTCCTTGACAACGCGAATCATAATGGGGACACCATTTGTCTCTCTGTAGATGTCTGCATATTGCAGCTTGTCAGGCTGCTCTTCCAGATAGGAAATGAGATTCTCCACCTGTTTATTGACCTCGTCTGTTATGTACTTCGGGGCAAGTACATTGATGCCTTCTGGGACCCAATCAGGGTTGCCAAATGCACGCCCAGACACTTGAATAATACTCTCTACTTCCCCTGAGCCTTCCTTGTAATGATATGGGCTAAGAATCATATACTTAAATTGGAAGTTGGGGCGGTTAAATGTCACCCCGCGCTCAACACAATTAAACCCCGTAATTACAAGGTCTGCGTAGCGCAACTCGAGTGCCTTGTCGTTGTACATTTCAACAGCTACATCCATAATGGACATATTTTCATACTTGGTATGACCCTCTGCGATTTTCAACTCCTTGTATTCGCGAATATCAAGCTGATCTCCAGTACACTTATAAAACGCCTTTGTTTGGCCGTTAATAATCAGTGAATGTTTGTTATACGCGTGTGCCAACTTGGAGATGGCATAATGAGACTTGCAATTTACTTCGCCTGGTACAAAGAGAATACTTGACGTATTCTTAGTCAAATCGGGCAACTTGTGGGTTTGAAGCTTGAGATTCTTCATAGTGGGAGCGTGTGTAATCTGACCTGGATTCTCTAAGATATACTGGAAGTTCTTCGCAGGGGACTTGAACTTACTGTCAATACTATCAGTATAAATTAGATTGTGATGCTTATAATAGCGGTAATCAACTCCAGTAGGAAAGATGCCAACCAAATCTACCTCGGAAATATCGCATTCGTGCATCAACTTCCAAAACCGCTTGTAGGGAGTAGCAGTAATACCAGTCATACATACAACGTTTTCATATGATTGCAATAAGGGGATGTAGTGCGAAAGGAGAGAGATGAACTTATCGATTTCATCAAACCATACAACAAACCCTACATCTGGATGAAACCGTTGCATACGTTTCAAGATAGAATCATCGCCAGGACCAGGACCAGAGCCCACCAAGTTGTACAGACGTGTGGGGTGTGTGCACATTAGTACATAATTGAATCTGATATAGGTATCCGTTGTTGGGTCATACTCACCCTCGCTGATTAGTTTGTAGAGTTTATCAGATGTGGAGACATCACTTTTAGAGCTGAAGATGATTGAATTAATAACACTGTCTGATGTTTTTGCCTTTCGTTGAATAATACGATTATTCCATTGCTCGCTTTCAATAAGGTTATTATTCACAATAATTAAATGTACAATTTCCTTGAACTTCTTTCGATTTCCGCTGGGCGTATGAGTAAGTTCAACAGCCTTACCTTGCTCAAGGTACCACTTCATCATTGTATTCATCTCATCGAGTGACGTAGCGGTTTTACCCTGCGGAAATTGCGGAGGTCTAAATACACACCTGAAAGGCGGGCGTTCATCAATAATTGATTCAGCAGATACAACACTGTCTGCATCTGATGAACGGCGGGCGGAGGCTTGCATAAATTCGTTCTTGTACGTACTCATTGAGTTAATGGCGTGGTTTGACTTTAGGTACCTACTAAAATTTATGTACGTACAAATCAATTTTTTAGGAAGTCGTTAATTTGTTTTAGTAATTTATAAAAATAAGTTGTAATACAACCATGTTTTATAATTATGTTAAAAATATTTCTTATTCTTTCTTAGCCCAAGACTGTAGCTTAATCATAGCATCATAGTTGCTGAGTTGTTCAGAATTATCTGCAGCAGATTGACTAAGCTCTGCAACGGTCTTATCAAGCATATAACGGACGTAGATATAAGGGTACTTGGCTAAGAGTGACTTTAATGTATCAGTAACCTGATGGTTGTTATTCAATGCGAGGTCAGTCATTCCGTTTAAACATTCAGGGAGTACGTACTTTTCCGAAGACATTTGTAATATACTTCTGTCGGTAATATAAATTTAATAATTTAACGCATCTTACATTAAGCTTTGTTTGCCTCCTGCTCTGCGATTTCCTTCGCAGCCCACGGATGGATTTTCAGAGCGGCCGTCATTGCCACGCCCTCACGGGTCGGCAAAATTAGCTCGACGTAGCGCCCATAACGAGCGAACTCGATCTTACCGCTCCACGCTGGCCCATCGCGAATCCACTCATTAAGTTTCCCACGAAGCTCCACAAGACCTGGCTCGGCGTCTGTTATGCCAAGTCCTTGCAACTTTTTGACTAAATCAACAGATTCTTGTATTCTAGATGCTGTTGATTTTTCTGGTTTGGGGTCCTTCTTTGCCATTTCCTATTAGGATGTGGCGCGGACCGGCTTTAATCGTCCTCATTTTTGATAACAAGATGTTCTATTATTTAGGGATTACGAGGTACTATTAGGGCGATTTGTGGGGCTTACTTAGACCGGTCCTGGATTTGGAGCACCATCGACTGAGACGTACAAGTTCCACAGAAGAGCTTCAGGATTTTCTCACTCTTGAAGAGGTTCGTCGATGTCCCCTTACACTGCTTACAAGTCCTGTACTCACGAATGAACTTCTCCATAATAGACCGCAGGATGTGTTCTGAGAAACGCCCCTTAATCATAAGTCCGCCATCGGGTTTGACATTTAGGGTAGTACTGAGTTCATCGCGGACATACGTTCTGAAGAAGTCTGTGAAAGACACAGGGGCACCGAGGATATATGGAACAACACACGACATATCCTCCAGGGCTTCGCACCTTTCGGTCGTGTTAATCCAGAAAGTCGCCTTAGGGAATCTCTCAATGGCTGGCACGGGGAGTTTGTAGCGCTTTCGCTCGGCCGGCTCGGGCTGCGCAGCGGTACAGGCCGTCAGCATCATCTCGTACGACGGGAGAGGGTCGGCATCCTTGCGCTCCTCGATTTCCTCCACCTCATACCTACGAGCCAGGACGGCAGCCTTTGCGGCTTCTGCAATCGCGTCCTGCTCAGGTGTCCAGAGATGGACCGAGTCGAATTCTCGCACAGAGCGGATTGTCAGAGTGCCATCGAGGATTTCACGGCGCCCATTGGACCGCAGGAGACCACAGATTTGCCCCTCCTCTACACATACAGGGCGGTCCAGGATGATTTCGCGTTTCTTCCCATCGACCTTCTTGATTTTCCCTTTGACGGTCATAATTCCCACACACACACTGACCACCTCGCCCTCTTTGTGCTCCTCAGGAGGTGCGTCGGCAAGCGGGGTCTTACGTTTGAAACTCTTGAACCTACACTTAATGCGGTTGGTCACAGGAGGCAGAGTTCCAGGGGTGCCCACGACTTGGCCAATTAGGACGTTGGATGCAGTGAAGCGTGGGTCGAGCGTCGTGCCGACACCAATCAGGCCGCCAGCGACTGCGTAGGGGAGCTTGTCCGAGTCGCAATACAAGGACTTCGCACGGAACAGGAGGGGATATAGCTCAGTGCCGTTCCAAATGCCAGGGCGCATCTCCAGGACGTCATCTGGATGTAGGACACCACGCAAGATTGTTCCTCCAATTACACCGCCGGCGATGGCCGATGTCCCTGGGACCCACTGGGTCGGCTTATTGATGTCGAATGAACGGACAATCATCATACGCAGTGGGCCATCGTATGTGCGGACAGGATAGGGCATATTGTAGGCCAAGTGATGCACGGCGTACTCTACACCCCATCCTAATTGTGCGCTCATAGGGATAAGAGGATTAGAGCCTGCAATAGTCCCTTTGGTGAAAGCGCGGATTTTCTCCAGGCTCTCTGTATGGTCTTTTACGACGTCGAGTTTGTTCTGCACTGTGAAGACGTGGGGGAGCTCCATCAACTCGGCCGCCATCAAGTGCTCTTGTGTCTGGATTTGAGGGATGTTTGGAGAGTTGGCTGCAATAATGAGGGCTGCTGCATCCATAATAGCAGCACCACTCAACATTGTGGCCAAGTAGGCCTCGTGGCCAGGGCAATCGGCGAAGCTGTAATGGGCAATTAGGGTAGAGCCTGGTTGTGATTTCGTTGTACTGGGGGTGTAGGAGAGGTCCCCTGTGTCAGGATTTCGCCAGATTTTGAAGCCAGCGTAGCCCAGATGAATTGTAATATTTGTCTGTTTCTCTTTTTTGAATTTCTGAGTGGCGACGCCTGAAAGGGCGCGGACGAATGTGGATTTTCCCTCGCTTACATTTCCGAGGGTTCCAATGGTTAAGATGGCTTGACGTTCTATAATCTCCCTAAGGGGGAGCTTAAATGGCGTGATGGCGGACATAGTGTGGGCTTGGCTAGCGTAGCTGGTACTATTAGGTGATGGGTGGTGCCGACTTCAAATTTACGCGGGTTTGATGTGGAGGATTGATTGGCGGTGAAAATTTGAAGCCGTGGGAGCGATTTGGTGGATGGTACCCGAGACCATGAAATACTACAAATCAAGCCTACCACCATTGAACTCTATCGTCAGCATTCGCATTGATGCATACGAGGAATATGGTGTATCAGTTACATTACTTGAATATGACCTGAAGGGGGTCATCTTTAGCAGAGAGTTATCCAAGAAGCGTATTCACAGTTTCAAGGATGTTGTGCGAATAGGGGACGAGACAGCGGCAGACGTTATTGAAGTCGATGAGGCAACAGGAAATATTAACTTGTCGATTCGTACGACAACGGACGAGGAGCGCGCGGAGGCAGCTAAACAGCACGCACGGCATCGACTCGTAAATGATGTTGTAGTGCGCGTAGCAGATGGGGCAAAGCGTTCTATAGCGGACTTGTACGAGTCTGTTGTATGGGCGTTGGAGGAGCAAGAGAAAGATGTGTATGACACGTTTGTCTCTTGTAATGACCCTGATGTGAATGCGGCGGAGGCACTATTAGGGGTGTGTGTGAATGAGTTTGTGAAAGCCATTCAGCTACGAATGCCAAAGCCGAGCTTCACCGAGGCACGCACAGTTCGTCTTGTATGCACGGACTGCCTGAATGCGCCTGAGAAGCTGACGGCGGCACTAAATGCTGCGGCGGAGGCTGGGGTAAATGTGTTTATCGTTGGACCGCCCGAATACAAGTTTGTCGCCACGGATATCAATGAGGCGCGAGCTATGGAAAAACTGGAGGCCGCGTGTGCGGCTGCTGCGGAGTGCATTAAAGCTTAATAAGGGCTCGTGGCTGGTTGGACTGTGCGGCCCTGGTAAGGAGTTGCGGCACACTGGAGTGTAGAGCAAGTATTGCAGTCCGTCTTGAGGCCTTCACGGATTTGCTCGCGGAACTCGTAGGTGTCGTACCGGACGACCGCCTGAGAGAGGCCACCACACAGATTTATATTTGTATTGGGCTGTGTAGCGAGAGCACGCTTGTAATTTAGGAGAACTGTCTTGCCTTGGAGGGCACGTATTTTATCACTGGGGTCCATACTATTAGTGTGTGCGAGTTTGTTGGCCTAAATCTGCTGTAGGGACTATTAGGGAGATATGTGTGGCATCTGGGCGTATTTTGGTTCGGGCTCGGGGTCATTGAGTGCAGAGCAGTGGGCAGCATGTGAGCGGGCTGTGGAGCGGCGGGGCCCAGAAGGGGCGCGGACGGAGAGGGTTATGGATGGCGAAGGAGTCCTTGGATTTACACGACTGGCAATTAATGGACTGAACCCTGCGGGGATGCAGCCTTTTCACTGGACGGCTCCTGACGGGACACGGTATTCCTGGATTTGCAACGGTGAGATTTACAATTGGCGGGCCCTGGCGGACGAGTATGGAATTCCAACGACCTCTGGGAGCGACTGTGAGATTCTCGGGCCGCTCTTCCACGCTTGTGGAGAACGGCCTGGGATTTTTTGTGAGCTCTTGGACGGAGTTTTTGCATTTGTGATTGTAAATGAGACAGCGAAGGTTGCTGTGTGTGGGCGTGACCCATATGGCGTGCGACCTCTATACTATGCTTATAGTGAGTCTGAGAAAGAGTTATTCGGGGATGTGTGTATGGCCAGTGAAATTAGTGCGATTACACCTATGATGCGGACAAACGTCCAGGCCGTGAAACCTGGGACATCGATGGTATTTACTGTAGTCAGGAAAACAGAGGGAACTTTTCACTGGCACCGTGTGCCCGAAGAAAAGCGAGCCGAGTTCGAGGATCTCGAGACGGCGAAGGACGCGGTCTATGAGAGCCTATGGGCGGCTGTGCGGAAGCGTATGATGACTGAGCGACCCGTGGCTGCGCTTTTGAGCGGGGGCGTTGATTCATCCCTAATTGCTTCCCTTGTGGCCCGTGAGCTGCGCGAAGCTGGTGTGGGTCCATTGAAGACATTTAGTATTGGCTTCGAGGGGTCCGAGGACTTACGCCACGCTCGTATGGTGGCTGACTGGATTGGCTCGGAGCACACGGAGGTCCGTATGACTCCTGATGAGTTTTTTGCGGCGATTCCTGAGGTTGTACGGACGATTCAGAGCTACGATGTGACAACTGTGCGTGCAAGTGTAGGGAACTACCTTGTAAGTAAGGCTGTTAGGGATATGTGTGATGCCAAAGTGGTATTCAATGGGGACGGCTCGGACGAGGTATTTGGTTCCTATCTATATTTCTACAAGGCACCGTCTGATGAGGAGTTTGAGGCCGAGGTAACGCGACTATTAGAGGATATTCACGGCTTCGATGTGCTGCGTTCGGACCGCTCGATTTCGGCGAATGGTCTTGAGCCTCGCACGCCGTTCCTGGACAAGGCGTTTGTTGCTGTTGCACGTGCCCTGACAACTCGTTTCCGTCGGCCTGGAGCACGGAATCCCGAGACAGGCGGCGAGGCCATTTGCGAGAAGTGGATTCTGCGGAAGGCATTCGAGAACTCTGGGCTGCTTCCTAATGCAGTCCTCTGGCGGCGCAAGGAGGCGTTCTCAGATGGTGTCTCGGGCAAGGTCAAGTCCTGGTATGAGGAGATTCAAGAGCGGGTCGCTGAGCTGGTTCCTTCTGATTGGCGTGAGAAGGCTGCGGCGATGACTCACCTGCCCCCTCATACTGCCGAGGCGTACTATTACAGGTCGCTGTTTGAGCGTGAGGTGGGCGGTGAAGAAAGCGTACTGAAGGCCGCCACGCCAT
>JACCDW011959246.1_pt1 | contig 10995 bp, 11 predicted proteins | sample 7449781 | NCBI WGS metagenome assembly JACCDW01 (sample SAMN15323449, study PRJNA562643) | freshwater metagenome | isolation source: river surface water | place: USA:Blue River Watershed | collected 2017-08-18
TAGGAACTGATCTAACCTGAGAAAAAAAAGACTCTACTGTTGAAGGACTTGTAAACATAACTTCATCAAATTTTTCCAAATCCAACAACTCGGGTAAAATACTTGGATGTGTATCATAAAGATCAAAGATGTGATGAGGGTATTTTTTTTGTTGTAAATGAGTAGCAAGATTAGATCTTGCCCTAGATGATCGTGGATAAAAAAGATAAGCTTCACTTAAGTCTATCTCATCTAATAAAGAAATCACCCCCTCTTGTGTAGACACTTCAGCTAAAAGATATTGCATATCATAAAAAGAAAGAGCCTTTTTAGTAGCAGGTCCTATCACAATAGCTATCTTATCTTTTAAGACAGCATAATTTCCAAAAAAATAATAAATAGCTTTCATGGTAAATAAAACAGCGTGGCGACTTGTAAAAATTATATGTGTACACTGTGTAAAATTTAGAAAAGAACCACGTAAGCTCTCTAAGTCTTTACACTTCAGCTCAATACTAGGACAATGCACAACCTCTACACCCTCTTGATCTAATGGTAAATGTGTTCCAAGATAAAGCACACGCCGCATCTTACCTCGCACAAAGATCCTTAAATAAATGATGCATAAGCCGATTATCTACCCTTCCAACAATACCAAGGCGCCCTTGTAAAGGTGCAGTCTTTTCTTGAAAAATATATCTTGGCAGACTTGTTAATCCAAGACGAATCAACGCAGCCTCAGCTATGACAACTGCATCTACAACTTTTTTACTGAGTAGATCCAGCCTCTGTTCTATAGTTCCTCGGATATCAACAGGTTGAAAATCACTTCTTAAAGCTTTAATCATCTCAACTCTTCTTAAAGAAGAAACGCCTACTTTTGCTTGAAAAGGTAGTGTTTGAAGAGTATCGCCTAAACGAAAAACCAAACTATCTGATGAATCCAGTCCTTTAGTAATAGCATAAATACAAAGATCACTTGGAAGATCCTTTGGCAAATCCTTCGCAGAATGTATTCCTACATCGCACTGTCTACTTGAAATTAATTGATCTACTTCTTTAGTAAAAAAATCAGTCTTGTCCATATGCATAAGCGACTTCGTTTGATCCAAATCTCCCGTGGTTTTTATAAAATAAGGTTCAAATATAACGTAAGGATGGTAATGCTTAAGCTCTCCTAGCACTTCTGCAACTTGACACTTAGAAAGTCTTGAATCTCTTGCAGCCACTTTGATCGTTAACATGAAGCTCCAATAAGCTGCTCCATAGCCTCTTCAACATTTCCAACAGGACATAGATGAATCTTATCTTTCAACTCTTGTTGCAGCCCTTTCATATTATGTTTAGGAAGAATACAATTTGCAAAACCCATATGAATCGCCTCTTTAATACGACTTTCAATACGAAGCACACTTCTCACTTCTCCATTAAGTCCAACCTCTCCTAAAGCTACTGTCTTACCAGAGAGCGCCCGACTTTGATAAGAGGAGGCTATAGCAAGAAGTATCCCTAAATCAATCCCAGGTTCAATGACTTTCATCCCTCCTGTTACAGAGACAAATACATCTTGAGAATAAAGTGGGTATTTCATTTTCTTTTCTAACACAGCCAAAAGCAGTGCCAATCTATTTTGATCCACACCGGTTGACTTGCGAATAGGATTTGGATAGAAAGAACGAGTAATTAAAGCTTGCACTTCTATAAGAAGCGCTCTAGAACCTTCAAGTGTTGCCATAACAATAGAGCCCGGGCTTTCTTTTCTTCTTTCTTCTAAAAAAACAAGAGAAGGATTATTAACCTCTTTTAACCCTCTAGAATCCATCTGAAAAACAACAACTTCTTCTGTTGGACCAAACCTGTTTTTACTAGAACGAAGTAATCTATAGCCATGTTGACAATCTCCTTCAAAATCTAACACTGTATCAACAATATGCTCCAAAATCCTAGGACCTGCCAAATCCCCCGTCTTCGTTACATGTCCGATCAAAAATGTTGTCACTTTACTACATTTGGCTAAGTGCATGCATTCCATAGCGATTTCTTTAACCTGTACAACAGATCCAGGTGCTGAAGGCAAATCTTCCTTATAAACAATTTGTACAGAATCAACAATTAAAATATCAGGTTTTAACAAATCTACCTGAGCTTTAATGTTAGAAAAAAGTGTCTCATTAAGCAGATAAAGTTTATCTGCTTGAATCCCTAGTCTATGAGCTCTAAGCGATGTTTGCTCAGCAGATTCTTCCCCACATACATAAAGAACCATAAGCCCTTGCTTGGAAAAAGAAGAGGCCAATTGAAGCATAAGAGTTGACTTCCCAATACCTGGTTGTCCACCTACTAATGTTAAAGAACCACATACAACTCCTCCTCCCATTAATCTATCTACCTCGTTATATCCCGTAGGAATCCGATCAAATCCTAAAAGACTTACATCTTGTATAAGAATAGGTTTTGCTAAATCAGATCTAGTTGCGAACCTCTGCTTTGAAGGTTTAACATCGAGCATCTCCTCAAAAGTATTCCAAGCAGAACACCCAAGGCAACTACCTGACCATTTTGACTGAATATGACCACACCCAGAGCAAGCCCACTTAATCGTTTGTTTTGACATGGTTATCGCCTACCCTTTAATTTTTCATACGCTACTTGAGCTGCATTTTGTTCTGCTTCTTTTTTAGATAAACCTTGCCCTAAGCCAAGCTCTTCTTCATCTAAATATACCCCTACACAAAAAGTCTTTTCATGATCTGGTCCTTGCTCACTTAAGACTTTATAGAGAGGCTGCTTTTGCATCCTTTTCTGAAAATAATCTTGCAAAAGTGCCTTCCAATTGTGTGCTGGATCTTTAATCAACTGAGTAAGTTGCTCTGTAAAGCGTTTTAAGAAAAAGGATTTAACACTTTCCATTCCAGAATCTAAGTAAATAGCACCCAAAAGAGCCTCAAAAAGATCTGCTAATAAAGAATCTCTCCCCTTGCCAGCGTTCATCGCTTCTCCACGCCCAACTCGAAGATAATCCTGAATACCAAGGGTCTGCAAATACAAACAACAAGCAGAAGCATCTACAATGCGCGACCTTAAGAAAGACAGCTCCCCTTCTTTATAAAAAGGCAATGTCATATATAAAAATTCACTCACCAAAAATCCTAAAATAGCATCCCCTAAAAACTCTAATCTTTCATTATGCCCAGACTTAATATCACGATTTTCATTCACAAAAGAACGATGCGTCAAAGCAAGCATTAAAAGATCTTTATTTAAGAACACATATCCAAGTTTTTCTTCTACAATTTCTATCATTTTAAAATTTTTGTTTTGTTTTCTCTATATGACCTAATATGAGCTACTTTAGAATTAATTGCCACACCAAGAAGCTTGAATCATTTGAACTTGCTCTTGCCGCTCAACACCTTAACAAAAACCCTATTTCTTATGGTTCTCATTATCTCAACTCAAAAGCACACCTAACACGACTATTTTGCAGTGGTTTGCAAAATAGTCTTGACTATTCTGCATTTTGTTGCATAATAGTCAATTATGGAAAGATATCAAAAAACAGCTATTTTACGTGATTTAAAAAAGAAAATGGTTCTATTAGCAGGTCCTAGGCAGGCTGGTAAAACCACTTTAGCTAAAGACTTAGCTCAAGAATTCTCTTCTTTTACCTATCTCAATTATGACCACATGGAAGATCGCAAAATCCTTACAAAAGAATCGTGGCTACCCTCTGTGGAACTTTTAATTTTTGATGAAATCCATAAAATGCCCAAGTGGAAATCTTACTTAAAAGGTGTTTATGACACAAAACCTTTAAACCAAAAGATTTTAGTTACGGGAAGCGCCCGTTTAGAGGTGTTTAAACAAGTTGGAGATTCTCTTGCTGGGCGTTATTTCATGCATAGGCTTATGCCTTTTTCTCCTGCCGAATGTGAAAAAGTACATATCGATTACACTCTCGATCGTTTTTTAGAAAGAGGTGGATTTCCAGAGCCATTTTTAACGCAAGATCTCATTGATGCCAATAGATGGCGTCTACAATATGTAGATAGCTTACTTCGAGAAGATGTTTTGGATTTCGAAAACATCCAAAATTTAAATGCCATTCGATTAGTCTTTGAATTACTTAGAGAGAGAGTCGGCTCTCCTACTTCTTATAGTTCTATTGCACAAGATGTAGCAATTTCCCCTAACACCGTTAAAAAATATATTGAAATCCTAGAAGCTCTCTATATCGTATTTCGTGTGACTCCTTTTTCAAAAAATATCGCACGCAGTCTATTAAAAGAGCCAAAAATTTATTTTTTTGATACAGGCCTTGTGAAAGGCAATATTGGAGCAAAATTTGAAAATCTTGTTGCAAGTTGTCTACTTAAACATGTTTTTGCAAAAATAGATTACTTAGCCGAAAATTACTCTTTAAAGTATCTTCATACAAAAGAAAAGCAAGAAGTCGATTTCGCTTTAGCTTGTGATAATCAAATCGTAAAAATTATTGAAGTCAAACATGCAGACTCTTCAATCAGCCCACATCTTCGTTACTTCCATGAGAAATACAATCTCCCTGCTGTTCAAGTTGTTAAAGAATTAAAACGAGAAAGAACTGAAGGCTTAATAGAAGTCGTCCAAGGTACAACCTTTCTTAAATCGTTATATCTATAGTCTTGACAACTCCCCTTGTAACTTGTAATTATTTAAAAGCCTTCTAACCATCCTGATTGTAAGAGTCAAGTAATCAGCAGCTTTATGGTTTTTGGGTGTTTTAGGGTTGTCTTTTAACTTTTATATATAATATACTTTTTTTTAACACAAACCATCAACCTTATAAGGAGTAAAATTATGTCTAATTCAATACAAGATCTAATTTCCAGAGCAGCCACTTTTGGCAATTACATAAGCCCTGTTGCTTATAATTCAAACTATACCGCTAAGCACGGATATTGGCTTTGTAAGCGATGTACTATGAGCCATTATCCTGGTCGAGCGTTTCCTCACAACCAAGGGTGCCCTATTCAGTCAAAAACGCCAGGAATTTTTTGGTATATACATTCTGATATGATTTTTGTTCTGGGGGATAAAGAAAAGGGAGGCAAAGTACATTTTTTACTAACAGACATTGAGAAAATCAAAGAATTTGCCAAATCAAAACTTTAATTAACAGGTCACTTGCCTCCTACCAGAGAGAAAGCGTGGGCAACATGTGTGGGCATTTTGGAAGAAGGCTAATGAAAAACTCAAAGCCGCACTTGCTGTGCATTCTAGGGCTTCTTTCTATCCATCAAATCGATAGAAAGAGAGGAAACTCCCAGGTTTTATCGGAAGATCTCCGATGGGCGAATCGATGGAAAAACTGCTTATCCATCGTTTTGTACAATGAATAGATTTGTACAGATTTCTAGGAGCGAATTAAAGCAAGAACATGACTTTAGCCTCAAGATATTTGGGCTTTGGATTTATTAAAAGAAATTTACGGGTGTAAATATTTTTTTAATGCAAGCAGAGAAAATTCTTTGGGCTCTCAAATCCCCTCTATGCTACACTTGCAAACTCACTTAACTTAAACTTTTATTTTTTATGAATAAACACCTTTTAGAGCTGCAACATATCGACGTCTTCTACGAACAAGGCTGGCTTGTTTTAAATGATCTTCTATCCCCTACACAACTTAAACAGTATCAAAAGGCTCTAGAATCTCATCCTACATGCTCCATGAGAAATATATGGCAACAGATTTCTGAATTCAAAACGCTTTCTTTACGTATGGCTTTTGCCAGACTTGGGATGCAACTGACTAAATTAAAAACTGTCCGCTTTGGTTGTGATCATCTTTTTCGATCTTTAGATGATCTTAAAGTGTTTTTTCGTGGAGAATCTATTCTGAAAAATCTCATCTCGATCAATCATATAGAGTGTGCTCTTTTACTGAACCTCTCCTCGACAGTTGAACCACCTAGTATAAAGCAGGCTCCTGCTATTGTAGAAGAAAAAATCCCTGCTATGCAACCTACTACAGCTGATCCAAAAGCAAGAATCCCTGCAACAATTCCAATGTTTGGTGGAAGTGGAGTATTTCTTAAACACACAACACCACTTAATTTAGATATAGAACAAGCTGAAGGACCCTTTTTACTTATCGTTTATTGCTCTCCTCAAGCACGATATCTACATAATAAATCAGATCCTTTCACCCATGATGTAAAAAAAGAACGTTTTGCTTTTGGCGATGTGCTTTCTAATCAACATCATCCGCTTCTGCATTTTTAAATTTAAAACTTCTCCTTTCCAAGAAAAACCTATATCAGCTATTTTTTTTAAATCAACGGTCCTCAAGAAGTAAAGCGGAGTGATTTATGCAAAAATATGATTATTTTGATCAGGCACTTAAAAAACGTGTTGAACAAAACGCCTATCGACAACTTAGATGCGTCGTTCCTCTTGATGAAGCTCACATCCTGTGTCAGGAAAAAAAAATGATTAATTTTAGTTCTAATGATTATCTTGGGTTGTCTGAGCATCCTTATGTGAAAAAAAAAACCATCCAATATGTACTTCAATGGGGTGCCGGCTCTTCAGCCTCTAGACTTATGACAGCTCATTTAGAATGTCATAAACAAATCGAAGAAAAAGTCGCTGAGCTAACTAATTATGAAGATGCTTTGCTGTTATCATCAGGCTTTCAAGCAAGTATCAGCGTCATTTCTACTCTAGCCAATCCTCGCTCTTTAATTTTTATAGATAGTCATTGCCACCAAGGACTCTTTCAAGGCTCTTATCAAAGCCGCAGTAAAATCTTAAAATTCGATCATAATGATTATGAGCATCTAGAAACCCTTTTAAAAGAATATGATTCCATTCAAGCCTCTACAAAAATCATCATTATCGAATCTTTGTACCATCTCGAAGGCGATCTGGCACCTTTGGATGCTATTATCGATTTAGCTGAAGCATATAACGCTCTTTTATTTGTAGATGACGCACATGCTGTCGGTGTCATGGGGCATCAAGGAATGGGTCTCTGCGCTTATAAAAAAGGGATCGATATCACGCTCGGAACATTTGGAAAGGCCTGCGGTTCTTATGGAGCCTACATTCTTTCTAACCCTCTTTTAAAAGACTATCTCATTAACTTTTGTCCAAGTCTTATGTATTCAACAGCTTTGCCACCAGCTGTACTCGGAGCAATTGATGCTGCATTAGACCTTATTCCAGACATGGACGAGGAAAGACAAAGTATTCAATTTCATGCTGAAACACTAAGAAATTATCTCCATCATCATGGATGGAAAACAGCTTCCAGTACACATATTATCCCTCTCATTTTACCTCAAGAAGAACTTTCTGAAGTAGCCCACTACCTATCTACTGCCAATATTTTAGCAATGCTTTTAAAGCCACCTGCAGTCCATCCAAATAAGTCTAGACTAAGGTTCTCTATTACAGCCCATCATACAAATGACCAAATCGACTATTTATGCCGAACTTTGGAATCTTTAGAAAAACAACCTGTTATGGCAAAACGAAGCGATGCTCTCTCTTATTAAAAGTTTAAAGCAGACTTAACATTCAGTTCATTTAAACATCCCTGAACTCTCAACTGCTCATATAGCTGATCATTCACTGTATTGAGATTAATCACAGGGACAAAAGGGTTGAAGTACGCTGATACTGCACTTAAGTTAGAGTTTGTCCGAACTAGCAAATGAGTTTTAGCAAGTAGCAAACAATCAATAAGTGCTTCTTTTCCTTTTAAATACCCTTGTTGTGATACATAATGAATAGGTTGCTCATCCATACGCTGCGCTGTTGTATAACAGACGTTATAACGAGTTTTCATAATCTCTAAAAAAGACACTTCATCTGTTGCTACAAACACCTTATAAGTTTTTTCAGGATGTTTTTTGATAATCCTATCTATGACATCGATCACTTCTTGATAAGATACACGCATTGCTTCTAACCATTTATCCGTACTACGATAATGAACGCCAATTATCTCATACCCTTTTAAAAATTTTTCGTAAAACTCATCAACCTCTTCTAAAATTTCTTGTTTTACTTGTATATACTTTTCAATAAGTTCATGGGCTCTTATCCGACTCATAAAAAAATGAGCTTTATTGCCTATATCCCCTTTTTCTGCATCAGAAAACAATTTAATTAAAGGCTTTTTGTTTTCATATTCTTTTTTCAAAGGATAATAAAGCGTCTTAAAATAATAACTCCACCAATTAGATCCATATGATGAATCGTAATAAAGACCCTCTGTACCTAAATCAATTGTCAAAGCAAAATGATTTTGCACATCATATAAATCTAAAACGCCAAGCACAATATTAAAATTATGAAACATTCCAGCCCCTCCAATATAAGAGGGCGAATGTAATATAATCGACCTGGAAATTTTCGCTTCAAGACAATTGATAGACAGACATAACCAAAACACCCACTTAATCATTTTTTAATATCTCCAATGCCTCTTTTTTAGATAAAGCAACGCAGTGATTCACAGAAGCCTGATTCATAGAATTGCCAACAAGTGTTAAAGCAAGCCCTTGTTTTTTAATGGCTTCTTTAAACATTTCAAGTCTAGCAAAATACCCAACTGTTATCTGAGCAATAGCTTCTTCATATCTCACAAGATGCGTTTTATCAGGACTTGCTATAACCCCTAAACATATTCTTAATCCATCTAAAGCTTTAGCAATAAGCTTGTCATCTGTTTCCTTTATAAGCTGAGGATGTTTCATCCCTCCCATCATCACTGTAAGACGTGTTTTATAAGGACCTGCTACAGGAAAAATCTCTGAATCAAATACAGCGCCTAAAATAGCTTTCTTTTCAGAAGATGGCACTAAAAATCCGAAACCTTTCACAGGCAATACTTGCCCAGAATAAGCGCACATCACACTGACAAAACTTGCCGACTTTCCCTCTTTTATAAAAGGATCTTCTTGCAATCCTGAAGGCATGGTAATTGTTTTCAAAGCTTTTAAAGGAAGAGCAGAAAACACTCTATCAGCTACCCATTCTCCATCTTGAGTCATAATCACAACTTTATCTTTAACTTGCTTGATTTCTTTAACCTCTTGGTTAAAAACCACACTATCTTCACACTTTTTGTATATGGCCTCGACGAGAGTAAAGGCCCCCTTTTCTAAATTAAATAAAGTAGAATCCTTTTTTCCTTTATTTTCTCTTTTTAAAAATCCCCTAATGACAGACCCCTGTTTTTCTTCCCATATTTTTAACTGAGCAAAGCTCTCCATGGCAAGTTCATTAATATCGCCACCTGATGTTCCTAAAATAAAAGGCTCCATTAAAACATCTGTAATATGAGAGCCAAAACGTCTTCTCATAAAAGCGCCTAAAGCTTCTTCTGGTTGCATTTGTTTAGGTTCGTTTAAATCCCTCCATAGGCCAGGCAACATCTTTCTACCAAAAGAGGTTGTAAGAAGCTCTAAAGGATTTGTAGGTACCTTACAAAGCCTCCCTTGATAATAAATATAACGTTTAGCAATTTCTTTATTTGAAAAAACCAGCTTTTCTTCTAATCCCATATCTGTAATTAATTCTAAAAGATCTTTTCCTTGAGATGTGCGAAAAGTTTTAGGCCCTTCATCAAATATAATATCACTTTGACTACTAGCATGAATAACGCCTCCTACTCGATCAGATTTTTCTAAAAGAAAAATCTTATTTAAAGGAGCCTGTCGACGTAAATACCAGAGCAAAGAAAGTCCAGAAATCCCCCCACCTAAAATAATCCACTCTTTTTTTGACATGAATCTCGTCTCCTTTTAGTATTTATTTTAGATTTCACTTAAGGTTAATATATGAAAAACTCTTTAATTGCCTTCTTAAAAACACTCCAAGAAACCATCTGCTTACAATTTGAAACATTAGAATCTTCCCATCGCTTTGAAAAAACATCTTGGGACTATAAACTGGGTGGGGGTGGTGGTGAAATGCGTGTTTTAAGAGGTGATATTTTTGAAAAAGCAGCAGTGAACTTCTCAGCAGTATCCGGGAAAAACTTCCCAACGCAAGAGAGTTTAGGTCCTTTTTTTGCAACAGGAGTAAGTTTAATCACCCACATGCATAACCCTCATGCACCAACTGCTCATATGAATATACGTTATATAGAAACACCAGATAGTTATTGGCTAGGTGGGGGCTATGATCTTACTCCTATGGGATTCCCCTATGAAGAAGATACTTATCATTTTCATAATATAGCCAAACAAGCTCTAGACCCCTTCGGAATAGATCTCTACGATCTATTTTCTAAACAAGCAAAAGAGTACTTTTATATACCCCATCGTCATAAAGAGCGTGGTGTAGGTGGCATTTTTTTTGACCATTTTAAAACAGATGATTTTGAGAAAGATATCGCCTTATGGAAAAGTGTAGGCGAAAGCTTCATCAAGGCAGTAATGCCCATCTACTATAAACGTATTCATGTTCCATTCTTATCAGAAGACAAAACCACACAAATCAAACTTCGTTCCCACTATGTAGAATTCAACCTACTTTATGATCGAGGGACAAAATTTGGATTTCTCTCAGGTGGCAACCCAGACGCTATTCTTTGCTCCATGCCCCCTCTTGTTAGCTGGTAAAATCTCGAAAAGCAATGTCGCTCCTAGAAATCTGTATAAATTATTGTTAATCTTATAACCTCTCTCTAACACTAACCCCTAGACGCTCAGCTAGTTTAATGTTACTAACCCTTTTTTTGCCGCCTTCTTGCAAAACAAATAAACGATCTAACTCTTTATTAATCATAGCGATACGTCTTCCTATTAAAAACCATCCTATTGGTTATCAACAACTTACAATTACCACAAGAGTGACACTTCAACTAAACGCTAATAAATGTAGTAATAATAGTGTTAGCGTTAAGTAGAAATGTCACTGTTTAGAATTAAGTTAAAATGTCACTTATTGGAGATGTTGTGACATTGTTAATTTGCTTACCTCTTTATTATACCGATAAATTATTTTAATAATCAGCAA
>JACCDW010428683.1_pt1 | contig 10994 bp, 14 predicted proteins | sample 7449781 | NCBI WGS metagenome assembly JACCDW01 (sample SAMN15323449, study PRJNA562643) | freshwater metagenome | isolation source: river surface water | place: USA:Blue River Watershed | collected 2017-08-18
ATAACCCTGATATGAGAGTTGTTGCGGTTGAACCAGCAGAATCACCAGTAATGTCCGGTGGAGAACCAGGACTTCACGGAATTCAAGGAATTGGAGATGGATCGAAGTTTTTAGTAAATCTAGAAGAAGTAGATGATATTATGGTAATATCAACAGAAGATGCTATCTGGAGAGCTAAAAGATTAGCAAAAGAAAATGGTCTTTTTGTTGGTATTTCATCCGGTGCCAATGTTTTAGCATCTGAAAGATTATTAGAAAAGTATCCAGAGATGACTGGAAATATAATAACTATTCTTTGTGATAGAGGCGAAAGATATCTTTCCTGTTTTTGACCTTTAATATATACTTTTAAGAATTAATATATAATTTATGAAATACTTAAAATTATTTGAAAACTTTGAAGATAACAAACCAGTAATCGAAACTTTAGAAACAATACTAAGTTTAATAAAGTCTGGTAAAAGATTAAGTTCAAAACTTAACGGTGGAACTGTAATGGATTTACATGATGAATGTTCTGATCCTCAAATTATGGAAATATTAGCAAATGCAGTTGATATAATTTCCCAAGAAATTGAAGGAACATCAGTAAAAGCATCTGATTTTATTGATGTAAATGAATTAGAAGGTTTAATTAGAATCCTAAAAGCTAATCCTGAAAAATCAGAAGAAGGAATGAAAGTTGAAAAATTCTCAAACTTTGTTAAAGAATCACACTCAAAAAGTGTTCATGTTTCAGAAGATGAAATGAATCTTTTCTCACAAGAACCAGCTCTTCAAGAATTAATTACTAAGAATAAAATCACTCTTAAAAATGGTGAAGTTCTTTTTGATGAGAATGATGAAGAAACAAAACAATTACTGGATCAGTATTTGGAAATGCCAGGGAAATAATATGAGTAGAATTCAAAAACTAAAATCATTTAATGAATCTGTTGATATGCAAAAAAATATTGAGGAAATTTTTTACGACCTATCTGATGATGGTGATTGTCATATTTCAAAAAATTCGAAATATAATGATGATAGATATACAGTTAAAATTAAATTAAAAGATATATTCAAAAAGATAGACTTTTATGAGATAACTAGCAGATTGGAAGATTTAGGATATGAAAGTTTTTCCACACAGGGCGTTAAAAATGGATCGTTAGAGTATTTTGAAATAGAGTTTTGGAAACCATTATAAAAAAGGACCAGTTTAACTGGTCTTTTTTGTTTTTATATAGTTTTTTAAATTTTCATATAATATTCTATAAATATCATCTATTTGATTATATCGTATTCGTATTAGATTAATGTAATTATCTTCACAGTAATCATTTTTAATTTTATCATTATTTTTTAATTTTTCAAAATATTCAACACCTCCAAAAAATTTAAGAGGTTCATAGTGTTGAATACCATCAAATTCTATAACTACTCTATACTTTGGTAAATAAAAATCAAATGGTAAAGTAAATATATTTTTACAATCATCAAATTTATGTTGTCTATAATATGAAATTTCATTCTTATCTAAATATTTAGCAATTTCTTTCTCACCCTTTGATTCGTTACAATTTGGACAACCATTTCCTTGGAGATGAGATAATGGATTTTGATTGAAATCTCCATGAACTGGACAAGTTATTATCACTTTAATTTGATTTTTAACATAATTTGTTTTCTCATATGAAAATTTAAAATCATGAATTATATTTGCCTCTTTAATAAATTGTTCAGTTGTTTTTCTAACAGCTAATTTTATATTTTCAGGAGCACCATTTAAATGTCTATGTGGTGTTTGTTCAAAAATCTCACCCGTTTTATTGTAGATTATTTTAACTTTTTTATTTGAATTTTTATAATCAACTAACGAGTAGTCATATCTATCTTTACCCCATTTATCTTGAGCTCTTTTAATAAACCAATCTCTATTCATGTTTAATTCAGGAGCTGATATTAGATGAGAAACAGCCCTTTGTTCAAAAACAACACCATCATATATTATTTTAATTGGTTTTAAAGCACCTTGGTAATCAGTAAGTGAGTAATCATATTTTTCACCCCATATTTCCTTAGCCTCTTTAATAAACTCCTCTGTTGTCTTTGTAGGAGTGTTTTTCTCAGGACATCTACCCAATAAAATATGTTTTACTACCTTTTGTTTATATAAAACCCCATTATAAATAATGTCGATATTGTCACTTGATAAAACTTTATCACTTAAATTAGGATATTGATACTTATATCCATGTTTTTCTCGAGCTTTATCTAAAAATTCTTGTTTTGTCATATACTATATATTAGATTATATATCCTCCCTTCATTTTTAATTGTGGTATTTATAAAAAATAACGAAAGGAGGGAAAAATATTTTTATATATAATGTATAAAAAAATAATTTTTAAAAATGGCTAAAAAAGAAACAGGAAAAAAATTCGAGTTTAGTAAAGTAGGAAGCATTTTAGATAACATCTCTAAAAGTGTTCCAATTGTTATTGAAAAAGAGGTCAAAGAAAGAACATTCATATCAACAGGTTGCTATTTATTAGATGCAGCATTATCAGCTAAACTAGTAGGTGGTGGTATTTTAGGCGGTCGTATATTCGGACTACTTGGTGAATCAGGAGCGGGTAAATCATTTATCGCTTATTCAATTTGTAAATCAGCACAAAAAGATGGATATTCAATTATTTATATTGATACTGAAAATTCAATTGACTTAGAAGGTATTACAAAATTCGGAATTGAAAATACACCTGATAAATTAAGATTAATTAGGTCAAATAAAGTTGAGGATATTAATATAGCAATTACTCAATTATTAGATGAGTTGAAAGAAGCTAAACTTGGTGGATTTGAAATTCCTAAGATTTTAATTGTATTAGATTCTATTGGTATGATGTCTTCTAATAAAGAAAAAGAAGACCTTTTAAAAGGGGCAATGAAACAAGATATGACAAGAGCAAAAGGATTAAATGCCTTATTTAGAAGTATTAGCTCAGACTTAGGATATCTTGATATTCCTATGGTTTGTTGTAACCATACTTATCTTTCTCAAGATCTTTTTCCCAAGGAGATCTCAAAGGGTGGAATGGGGTTAGTATATTCTGCTTCGGTTTTAGGATTTTTAAGTAAATCAAAATTAAAAGACGGAAATGAGGATGAGATGGACTTAGGTCAGTCAGGTATTTCAGTTCTATTTAAAACTCAAAAAAATCGTTTAGCAAAACCTAAAAAAATTAGATTTGATATCTCATTCTTAAATGGACTAAATAAATATAGTGGTTTAGACGCTTTCTGTAGACCTGAGTTCTTTGAACAAATTGGTATCGCTAAGGGTAAAATGGAAGTTGATAAGAAAACAGGTGAAATGACCTTCCTTCCAGGTGGTAACAGATGGTATATCAATCACTTAAATAAGTCAGTTACAACAAAACAATTATTTACTCAGGAAGTATTTACTGAAGAAGTGTTAGAAAAAATGGCACCAATTGTTAATGATTACTTCCGATTTAAATCATTGGATGAAATTGAAGAAACTGAAAAACAGTTCAATGAAATGATGGGTGATGATGAAGATGATACAAACGGATTTACAGATGCATCTGATGCTGATGACATCTTTGGATAATAAAAACCAAACCTCTTTAGGGGTTATAAAAAATAAAAAGCAGAAATGACTAAACAAGAAATTTATGAGCAATTGAAAGCTTTATGGTCTGAGTTTGAATCAAATCATAACGCAACATCTAAAGTTTCTGATACAAGAGCGCGTAAAGCTTTGGGTGATATCAAGAAATTGGTTACAGCTTACAGAGCAGCATCTGTTGAAGAATCTAAAAAATAATTTTTATAATGAAACACAAGATAAAAGAATTATTATTGGAAAGAAATGTTGAGATTGAAAACTTATCTATAGATACTTTATATAAAGTAGGAATGGAAAATGTTCGTGAAAACATTGAGTTCTATTTTGATAAACCCTATACTTGTGAATCGGTGATAAAAGAATTATTTATTCGAGGTATAATTAGTTATATCAATGAAAAAAAGTTTCCTTATTTAGAAAAATAAGGTGGTGGACAAGTCGGAGAAATTCGAACCCTTATGTTAAGCTCCCAATACATTGGGAGTTTTTCATTTTAAATAAATAATATATAATAAAAATATAATGTATATATTATGCAAAGAATTAAGAGGTTTGATGAAGGTAAAATTTATTTACCAGAGGTAAAACCAACAGGTAGCGTTTATTTTGGGATAAAAATAATTGACCATAAAGATACAAAAGAACTAAAAGATGGTGGTCAATTGGGTAAAGACTATATTTATCCAAAAGTATTTGAATTTGAAAAAGACGCTGATCTTTTTGTGCAAAAATTAGCAAATAGTGAATTTAAGGATAAAGATATTCAAATTATACATTTATATTTAGAAAAATCACCTACAACAGCATCAACTACAACAACAGACACCACATCCTCAGATACAGAAACTACACCAGTATCAACAGAACCTAGAAAAACTCCTGAGGAAACAAAAACAAGTGATAAGAAAATGTCTATGGATCTTTACTTAAAACTTAAGAATGACCAACAAATGAAAAAACTTAGACAAAGTGATCCCGCAAAATTTCAAAAACAACTTTCTTTAACAAGTGATATTTATTCAAAATATAAAACATCAAAAGAAAAATCTGACTACTTATTATCTGAAATTGCAAAAGAACTTAAAATGGATATTTCGGAGATGAAAGATGTGGCTGAAGTTGAAGCCAGAATCAAAAGTGTTAATTCAAAACATCTTCAAAATCTAATTAACGAACTTCAAAAATTATATCCTCAACAATTAAAGGGAAATTATAAAGCAGCTCCAGTAATTGATAGTTACAAATGGAATTCTAATAGAATACTAAGATTTAACGAAGGAATAATTGCTATGGCCGGTGTTGTAGCAGCAACACTTTGTGGATTAGCAGCTCTTAGAGGATTATTCAGAAGACCTACAAATCAAACAGGACCATCACAAGAGTGGTTTAAGATTGGAAAAAGATCTATTCCACACCCTATAAGCGGAGCAGAACTTAAAACTACAACCTACAAAAAACCATATGTTATAGATCCTAAAAGACAATTAGGTAGTTTCTTTGACACAAAGGTTTAAGATTTGTTTATTGATGTATAATAAGTTTTTGAAGTATTTAATATCCAGTAAATAAAATTTAACAATCCATAAAAAACGGAAAGTCTTATTTTAAGACCATTAAATAAAAAAATCATATCAATTGCAATAAGAAAGAATATCAATCCAATATAAATTTTACTATAATGACTAATACTGGATGACATTGTGAATTCATCCCAAAATTTATATATCCATTTTAGAATAGGGTATCTCAAAATTTTTAATTTTCTATCTCTTGAACAAGAAGTACAAATATGATAATTATTTTCTGAGAGAATTTTATTTAGTTTTTGAACATCAGTCATATCATTACTTTTTTTACAACAATGACATATCCATCCTTTTCTCATTTCAAAGGAAATAGATTCTCTTTTTTTCAGTAAGAAAAAGTTCCAAATCATTATAGGAATTGGAATTAGACATAAAATTAATCCTAACATAATATAAGTTCCAAAAATTTATCTCTCTTTTCAGACTTTGAGAGTTTTTTAATACAATCTGGTCCAATTCCAGTTAAAATAGATGAAGGAACTGTAAGTCTTTTACCACATTTACCACAAAATCCTTCATGCCATACTTCTAAAAATTCTGGAAGATTATCAGACTTTAATCTATTTAACATAAATTCAAAAACTCTAACCGATTGAGAGTCTGTTGAAATTTGTGATTTCTTACCATGTTTATAGTTTCCCTCCACACAGGTACCAATATAGGTATAAACTTCAGGATTTGTCAAAACGCTAACAAAAAATAAATTAGAATCTTTAACTTGTTTTATTTTGTAAGTAAATCTATTACCAGTTTTAGTATTTACAAATGTAAAAATTGATTTACCAGCAAATATAAATTTTAGAGCTTGTTTTGTATCAGTGATTTTGTTTGAATACATTTTGTAGTGATTTTGTTTATACAAATATAATATAAATCTAATTAAAATCAAAAAAATCCACCAATATTGGTGAATTTTTTACTCTACATATCTATCTTGATGAAGCTCTTCTAATTGTTGTCTTTCATCATCATCAAAGTTTTCATAAACTTCACCTAAATTCTCAACTATATCCTCTAAGGTAGAGCACTCACATTGATAACCTAAGTCTTCCCAAAAATATTCATTATCATTATTGTATAAATATTCATAATAAGTCATTTCTTCTCTATCGGTTTCTTCACCATCAACCCAAGTTGTGATACCAGCAAACCCCATTCCAGGCTCAGAATACTCACAAGTTACAGAAACATTAAAATCTTTAGACATTTTTTTCCAAAGACCTTCAGCTGGTGTCCAAGCTGAATACCCATCAATAAAAATCATTGTATCACCTTCTGAGTAGTCAATATTGGAAAATACTTGCCATTTAGAACCCCAATCTTCTACATCATCAATTGATTCAAAAAGAAGTTCATATTCTTGAGATCCCAAAGAACCATTTTTTTCAATTTGTTCAATTTTAAGTTTTTCACTTAGTCTTTTTACATCTTCAGGTTCTCCTGAAATTCTAATTTTAGAATCACAATCGTTTGCCATATACTTTTTTATTTTTAACCTTCAATTTCTCTGTATCTGTTATCATAGATATACTGTAATTTATTCAACTCGTCTTCATTTAGGTGTTGAAATATATCACCTATAGCTTCAACTATTTCTTCAAATGAATTCCATTCAGCATCAGTTCCACAGGTGTTAGTCTTTTGTATTATTTCTCTCCAAAAAGCACGATAATTATTATAATAAAGATATTCAATATAACTCATTGTTTCAGTATTTACATGTTCTCCATCTGACCAGTTTATAGTTCTAAAAAACTGTAAATCCACATCTAAGTATTCCAATGAAACTACAACTTCATATTCTTTTGAAATTAATTGCCAAAAAATTTCCGGAGGAAACCAACTCGAATCACAACTAATAGTCATCATTGAATTTCCAATTTCATACTCAACTGATGTTATAATGCTCCATTCAGCTCCCCAATTTTCCTCATCAACATTCACATCTGAGTCAAAAAAACTAGAATATAGTTCGTTAGTATTCAATAAAATTGCATCCTCTTCAGAATTAAATTTCTCATATACCTTTTCTAAATTCTCAGCCAATCCTGATATAAAAACTGTTTGTGAACATATACTTGACATAATTAACCTTATTTTTAATATACATATTTTAGATTTTAGGAAAAGTTTTCTTTTTACTATATAATTTTATGAATATTGTAGCAATTGACCCTTCACTTATATCCACCGCTCTTGTAGTTAGTTCAGGTGATACTTTTAAAATGTATAACTACTGTAGAGAATCCAAAGTATATGGTAAAAAAGGAATTACCAAATGGTTCAAATCAGCTGAAGAATTTGTTAATTATAAATTTATAGAATATAGGGAGTTTGAGGACTACTCAGAAGGAGAATTAACTAAATTAAAAGATTATGATAAAATCACTGATCAAATAATAGGTGATATATTATTAAATATAGATGATTCAATGGATACAAAAATTGGAATAGAAGGATACAACTTCGGAGCTCAAGTAGGAGATTTAATTGACTTAGTAACATTTTCTACACTATTAAGAAAAAAACTTTTTGATTTAGTAAGTGAAGATATTTGGGTAATGTCACCATCAACTCTTAAATTAGAATCTTGTAAATTGACATATGAACCAATTAGAACAGAAATCGGGAAAAAAGTAGTAAAAATTAAAGAAGAATATCGTAATAAAATAGGAATACCAGGTGGTAAATTTACAAAAAATGATATGGCACTTGCAATAATTGAGAATGAAACTTTTAATGATTATTGGTCAAAACATTGTAAATTTATAAAAGATGAATTAATGTCTGTTTCGACAATTCAAAAACCATACGAAGATATTAATGACGCTTATCTAATTTATCAAATTTTAAACAAACAAATTTAATTTTAATAAAACTTGTATGACTTATTCATATGGTTCAAATCATTTATTATTAACAAAACATACATATATTAAACTTGAAAACGGAACAAAAAAACCGTGGCCAAGAGAAGAAGAAATTAATGCAGATACACTTATACAATTAAGTGGTGGAATTGATTCAACATATGTTTTATGGAAATGGTTAAAAGAAAATTCTGATAAATTTGCTATAGTAAATCATATTGTTCTTAAAAGTTATGAATGTAGGAATGAAAAGGAATTAAAATCTATAGATGACATTCTCAAATGGTTAGATAATAAAGGATTAAATAATTATTTTTATATTCAAAGTGAATTTGACTATGGAAACATTCCAGGAACTAGCACCGATGTAGAAGTCTGTGGGTATTTTGCAGGGCTTATACTTAAGACTGCTAGATTTTACAATGTTACTACTACGCATCTACCAATATATAAAAAAGATTCAGAAAGAGAAGAAAGAAGAAGATTTCTTACAAATTTTATATCAAAAAAAGAAATTGAATTTATCTATCCAATATCACATATGAAAAAATGGCAAGTTATATCTGAATTACCAGAAGAATTATTTAAATTGACTTGGTATTGTAGAACTCCATTAAATAATGAAAAGTGTCAAAGATGTTTTTCTTGTGTTGATGTAGAAAATTCACTTAAGCAAATACAAGATGAAAAGTTAAAAAGGTTTTTAGAAGGATTTTAATCTTTAATATCTTCAATCCAAAGTCCTTTACCTCTAGCTTTGAACTTAGCAACCATATCTTCCCAAAGTTTAGTTTCATACTTCATAGCATTTTCTTGTAAGAAAAGACCAACTTGTTTTTTAATAGAAGCCATAGGAAGTTTTCTAGTATGACCCATCCAAGCAAAAGCCTCAACAAATCCACTTTTACAACCTCTATCCATTTGGTCTTTGATTATATCCATTCTACCATATTCAGCAGCCCATTTGATTACAAAATTAATACCATTTTCTTCGGTCTTCGCTCCATACTTTAATAATAGTAAATAACCATCAAAATAAGAATCTCCAATTTCAGAAGTTGATTTCCAAGTTCCTTTTGCAACCTTTCTAATCGGAAGATTTGAGTTAAAGTTTGCATCAGCTCCTGCTTTCAAACAAAACTCTAAAGCATCTTCATCACAAACTATATTATTAAATACATCACCTGTAAGAACTGCGTGATTACTTACAAGAAGCTTAATTGTTTCCATATCTTTCGCTTTTGCAATTGCAGAATCAGATCCTTTTCTCAAGTTTGGAGAACCACCTAATTGAAGAATAACTTTTACTCTTTCAATATCACCATCTTCCACTGCATTAACAAGAGCTTTTCCGTTATCTTTATTAACGTCTGCTCCAGATTCTCTTACAAATCGTTTAATGTCCTCAGCTGTAATTGGTCTTTCTCTTCTAGTTTCTGGATCAGTTACAGTTTTCTTAATAATTTCTCTTTCAGCTAATTGAGCATCTTTTCTTCTTTGAATTTCTTCAGCACTTAGAGGTAGAAGTACATCCCATAATTCTTGATTAATATTATACTCTGATCGCCAGTCTTTTAATATTGATTTAAATTCTCTACCAATGTCATTGTTATTTACCGTCTGACAAGCACCACCTTGATATGTTCTATCAGGCTTAATAGTTACTCCAATAGTCCATCTACTATTTGTAGAAGAAAGATTGAAGTTATAAATATAATATTGAATATTGTATTCACCTAAATAAGAATTCCAATAGCTTTCCGAATTTACAATACAGTGAGAACAGTGAGCATTTAACATTTTGTTGGCAGCGTATGAATTAACCTCTACAATTAAAACACCAGCCTCATTAAATACAACTCTACAACCTTTAACACCAAGTAGGTCATTTACTTTATTAATCTTTTCAACTCTATCAGAATAACCTTCTGATCCAGAAGCGTCTAAGTGTTGTTTTGCGGCTTTGATAAATTCTGTAAGTGGATTTTCCATTTGTTGGAATCTAAAAAGACGGCTTCTCCAAACCAATTTTCCAAAATTAGGATTTGGTTTTCCATCTCTTGTAGTTTCATATCTATCTTCAAGCATTTCACCAAAGAAAGTTTTCCAAACTAATTCTTTCTTATCTTCTTCCACATTATCAAACCCATTAGCTATCTCCACCAATTGCTCCATTTGCAATTCAGTTGCACTGTTTGCAGCCTTTTTTAATTTCGGAGGTAGTGTATCAATAATCTTTTTAACCTTTCTATACTCACCCAATTTATCTAATTCATCGGAAATAATTTCAGCATTTGTATGATTATTAGTTGAATTAGGAATATTTTCATCAATAAAGTTAATATCAAATTTCTTTGGAAGTCTTTCAAGAAGATCTTTATATTCAATAAGAAGAGCATATAACCTTTCTACTTCTTCATATGGAATACCTTCTACAAAATACATATAAACAAAGTTATAAAGGTATCCAATATTTGGTTGAAATAAGTCTCTTAATTTAACAAACTCTGGATTTCTTTCCAATTCTCTAACTTGTTCATCTGTTAAACGAACATCTCTCAGTTTCATTCTAATTTCATTAAACTGATCAGGTGTGAAGTCTCTTTTTGTCAAAGCCTTTTTAACACCATGTCGAAGATCATAGTCTAAATCAGTATTAATAAACTTTAAATCAGAGGCTACTTTTTTAATAGCATATTGATCTTTAAGAAACTTCTTAGATTTGTCTAAGTTTTCATTAAGTGGAGTTAATCCTAAAAATTGATTATACCTATGTAACTTCATATTTAATTATATTTTTCTTCTTGTATGAGCTTCATTTATTCTTTGAAGTTCATTTTCCCAAACTTTTTTAGCCTCGCCTTTTAGGTATTTTTTTGTTAATTCACCAGCTAATTCATA
>JACCDW011049290.1_pt1 | contig 10994 bp, 19 predicted proteins | sample 7449781 | NCBI WGS metagenome assembly JACCDW01 (sample SAMN15323449, study PRJNA562643) | freshwater metagenome | isolation source: river surface water | place: USA:Blue River Watershed | collected 2017-08-18
AAAAAGGGTCTCTATGGTGAGACCCTGTGCCAGTTCTTCAATCGTCCCACGGAGCACGACGGTTCATAATTTCTCTAAATCTCTCAACTGCTTTTGGGTCTGGGTCAGCATTCAATCGTTCCTGAAGAGCATCAAAGTCCTCTTGTGGTAGAATAATCTTCTCTGGAGGATAAGAACCTTCACCCCAATACTTCTCAAACTCATTCACATATTCCATATGCTCCCATCCACTACTGATAGAATGCCAGAACTCTCCCCACACATAGTAATCATCAAATCTAAAGTTGGAGTGAGATATCAACCTCCACCACCACCAGAAACTTGAATAACGAAGATACTTATTGTTAAGTATGAGTTTATGAAGTATTACCATCGTCCTAACCTCAACTTTCGTTCTGGTGAAAGATATGGGTTATATGGATCATCATATGGGAAAATATAGGTCGTCATCCAACCCCAACTGAGTGCTTCATAAAAGTCATCAGGAAAGTGTTCTACGGTCTCATAACAATCAAGGATATAATGAATGTTGCGGAAACCTTCCAAGAACCACTCCCACTTACTCATACCATAAAAGGTATCTCTATCACTCAGACTTTTCATAAGCATCCTGCACCATCTCTGCGAGTTCCATTACTTCTGCCTTGAATTCTGGTTTCGCGGTCTTTGAGACCTCATCATAGAATAGAGTTAATGATGTTGTTAGTAGAACCAGTTGGCGTTTTGTGAAGTTCATTTTAGTTGTTTCCATACAAGTATTATATTAAAAAGGGCACCCAAAATCAAGTGCCTTTGTTCCAGTTCTTCAAGTGCCCCTACTTCCTACCTAACTTCCATCCATCATCAGGACACTCTACCGCAAATTTAATGTTTCCGCAACCATCATTCCACCATTTTTTACCTTTTTTTAATTCACTTAATTTTTTTCTAGTTTCTTTAGAAAGTGATTTACCATAATTAGGATGATTTTCTCCAGCATATTTACCTTTTTTTGATTCACTTATTTTTCTTTTTGTTTCTTCGGAAAGTAATTGACCTCTTCTTGCTTCACTTATTTTTCTTTTAGTTTCTTCAGGATGGTGTTTTCCGTAATTATAATGATTTTTTCCTTTGGTTGATTCACTTTGTTTCCTTCTAGATTCTTCTGTCCGTGATTTTCCTTTCTTCGCCTCACTTTGTTTTCTTTTGGTTTCTTCGGAATGTGATTTACCATAAAAAGAAGCATCCTTTCCTCTTTTACCATAATTGGAATTATTTTCTCCTTTATTTGCCTCACTATTTTTTCTTCTGTGTTCTTCACTTACAATTCTATTTCTCAAATAAAATGCTAGTCTATCTTTAGAACTCTCATAAAGATAAGAATTATATTTTTCACTACGATTTTTCATTAAAACAAAAGCAGTAGTCATTTTTATAGTTCTTTCATCTTTTAACCCATATCTTTGAATACAAATCTTTTCTAATAGTGCGTGTGATATATAATGTTCTCTTCCAGTAAGAACTACTATTCTGCTATTTTTTCCAAAAATACTTTTTGGAAAAGTATGATGCTTTTCTGTATATCCTTCAGGAGGAGTTCTATTCTCTGCTTTCCTGATGAGATTACAATAAATCTTTAGATAATTCATTTTTATTCTACAAGAACGGCATTAGTATTTATAATAGAAAAGGTGCCCGAAAGCACCTAATCTTATCTGTAGAGAATTGCCGTTCCTATAGACACTTTTATTTATATTTTAAATCATAAGTCATTTAAACTCCTCAATACTTTTCTGATAAATTGAATAGAATTATAGTATTCATTTCCATCCTGCCCACCAATCACAATCCAATCAATTTCTTCTAGAGCAAGTTGAATTCTTTCTTCTTTGGTGAGTTCCTCAAAGGTTTTATTTGCAAGTTCTCTTCGTGCTGCTTCACTCAAAACCTTCTGGTAATCTTCTTCAGATACTTTTGCTACGATTGCTTCATTTTCTGCTTCTCTTTCAGCAGCAATTTCAAGCATTTCATCAAGTGTAGGTTCGTTATTCATAAGTTTGCGGAGTTTCTCCTTTCCATATTGTGTGAGTTCTTGTTTCTTGTTGCGAAGTTCTTGGACTTCTTCATCAGTTAGTTTTAGAACCCACGGCATTTCTTCGTTCATTATGCTACTTTACTTGCAGAATCATAAAACAACTCATCACGCCAGTTCCTACCACAAATATCAAAAGTAAAACCTAGTCGTCCAATAGAAAATAAGAATGAGAACAGTCTACCATATCCCATAGAGATTTGAAGATAAGGCCATTCAATCCATCCACCATACTCACCATAATCAAATGCAATCTGAAGAAATGAGTAATGTCTTGTTGTAAATAGAGTCATATAGTATTCTCTACCATAATCCTCACGGATACCAAATTTAATAAGTTTCATCAGATCGTAAGAGTTTTGATTTGTTCTAGTGTAAAGTCACCAGTATAGATTGCTTGAAGACGATGCTTTGAATAAATCCCAATACCATCATCAAGTTGGGCAAAGGATACTTTGCTTCCAAGAATATCAATACGGTCTTCAAGTCCAAGACTTGTAATAGTATCTATTTTCTTGTCTACTTTGATATAAGAAATATCTACCTGACCATCAGCAGTCATAGTATAAGTATTCTTTCCAGCACCACCATACAGTCGGTCAGCACCAAGACCATCAATCAGAACATCACCTTTTTGATAACCATAAATGAAATCATTTTGGTCCGTTCCAGTTAGATAATCTTTACGACGAGTTCCGTAGATGTAGTTTGTGATAAGGTCTGGTGTATCATTATCAATTACATTTACAACTACTTCAGTCACAACTGTGGTGGTTACATTTACATTTGTTTGCTGATATACAACTTCTGTTTCGTTGTATTCATTATCATCGTCGTGATCGTATTCTTCGTGTTCGTACTTACTCATTTCAATAGTTCCAAATTCCAGTAATTGTATCAATGTCTGCTTGCCTATAAAACCAGTTATAACTTGGTCGGTATTCATAGGACATTAGTGTATCATCTGTGGTTGAATAATTCCAAACATCTCCATCCTCAGCATCAAAAGGATGTTCCATTCCAAGTGCGTGTCCAAGTTCGTGAGCATATGCCCACTGTTTATAGACACCAGCACTCTTCTTAATTACAAGATTCCAACGGTCATAGTTTGGAATTGCAACACCCAGATAGTCTGGGTTGCCGTAAACTACCTGTTGCTCAGAAAAAGTAATCTCTGCATTCTTACTTTTCTTTACAATTTTGAATCTGAAGTCAACCAGAGAATCAGTAAAAGAAATCAGGTCTTTAATGAATCCAACAGGTTCACAAGACTTACTGATAAAAACAGTAATCTTGTTATCTTGTAGAAACTGTGAAGTAAAGTTGTAGTATGGTTCGTAAAAAAGTTCAAACATTTAGTTCTTCCGCGAGTTGAATAAGGTCATTTTTGTCAAGGACGATTCTACCATCTTGTGCAGCATAAAACTGAATGTTCTCGGCAGCGATCGATAGAATAGCTGCAACTAACTTCTCTTCAGTATCAGCACCAGAGTTTCGTGCTTCCCAAATAGCATTCATAAATGCTTGTGCTCGTTCAGTCATTTACCTTCTCCTCTGCACACATCGCCTCCATCTCCTCATCAAGATACTGTTCAGCATCAGGATTTTCGCACCTTGCAAGTTTTGCCTTCAGGTCCAAAATTTCAAGTTTAAGTTGTTCTTTCTCATCATCAGGCAGGACAGTTCCCATTGGACCTTTCTTCAATCGCGCACAATCTTCTTCTGCTTTCTTCCAATCTTCAAACTTACATTCCAAATCTTCATCCATCGTCAATTCGTATTCTTCGCAAACTTTACGCTGGTCTTTCTCACCAACACAATCATTAAAGACTAAAGACATAGCACCAGAGTGAATAGATTGTGGACACATTCCCACACAGAGGAGAAACTTCTCAAAGAGTTTGAAATACTGCTTACAGTTCAAGTCACCAGCAGGAGCAGTAATCAAATAGTGCTCTTCGGGGAGCATTGTATCATCAGTCCAACTAGATGTACCATAAGTCGGCGTCCAAGTAGCATCAAATTTGAACTGAACTTCAGCGGTATAGGTCATAGTGAAGATGTTTCAATACAGATACTATAAAACCCCCCTGAGCAAAAGTCAAGGAGGTGTGTGACGGTTTATTTTTTGGTTTCTTCGGTTGTTCCTCCACCAATAAAGATTTCTAAAAATCTATCAGATCCATGATAATGATATTGTCCACCGACTTCATACTCAATATTAAGATTATTTTTAATCGACATGATCAAAAGATAGTTCAGAACTGTTGCATCTATCTTTTGACCACATTCTTTTACCTGCCAGTATGGTATCAATTCTCCACTGTCTTCATCTTCATGGGCGCGTTCTGTAATTATAACCTTAGATTTTTCAGGTTTCAACCACTCTGGTAGTGCGATTGTATTAGTCAACCAAGCACATTGATACTCAGAACACATTTCTGGTCGGTGTTCATAAATTGTGCAGCATCCATTACACTTATTAGTGTCTACGAAATGGCAGGGATAGTTTGGAGACATCTCATAGTCATAAATTTGACCAGTCAACCAACCTTTGCAGCATTCAGAGCAACTCCCACACTCTCGCTTATAGTCAATAGTTTCTACAAAAAAAGACATATTTAATACCACAAAAAATTTTTAAAATTATAACACTAATAGTTAGTAAATAGTAGAACAAAAATTAATCTCTATTTCTCCAATCACTTTCATTATCACGGCTAAAGAAATCGGCAATATCATCAGCACCATTAAATCCAGTGCGATGATTTGAAGGATCTGGGTCACCAATATCTAATTGATTCATAAAATCATCCAAACTTCCTTCTTGCATATTTGGATTTGCAGCACGGCGTCTTGCTTGCCTTAAAATTGTTGCTGCTGAACGATTATGAGCAGCAAGTTTATCTGCCCAAATAATATCACTTAATGATACTTCTTCGTGTTTTGCAATTCTATTGCAAATTTCTTCCAATCGCACCCGATAATTATGAGACAGCATAATTATTTCCCGTTTGACTTATTTATTCTTGTCTTCAAACTCTTTCATTAATTCTTTCGCCATCTTCATAGATCTTCTATGAATTAACCAACGAACAATTAAGTTATCTGGGGAATGCAATATCCACCACTTAACTTTTTCATATTCTACTCTTGCAAGTTGAGTGAGCATATAAAATCCTCTCGCAACTGACTGATCTGTAATAATTAAATATCCAATACAAAAGAAAATGATAAAGTATATGTAAACCGAACTCATTGTCTTAGAGTTTTAATATATTGCAGTACTTGCTCTCGTACCGCCATCAATTCATTATAACAAAGTTGGTTGTGCGCACAGTTTCGAAGTTCTGGATCTGGTTTCAGCACACTCTCTTCAAAAAGAGTGACCCCACGATTCCACTTGTCCACTTGAGATTCTTCAGTCATTTTACTTCTGTATTTGGTACTATTTAATAGATCAATCCCAGCTTACATTCTCTAAAAGAAGTCCAGGCATAACGTAGCTCCATCCACTTCCGCCAACTTTATATTCAAACTTGTACTCGAATTGATTATGACTGTCCCAAGTGACGAATCCTTTTTCCTTATCAAAGCGTGATTTGATAGTCAAACCAAAACGATTGGAGAAGATATTACGAGTGCGAAGTGCTCCATTTGGTTCCCGTGTTTCAATTACAACACAAGTATCCTCATAAGTTTGAATACCTGCTTCTAAGATACATGGAGTTTCATACCGAAATGGACGATAAGTTTGTTTCTCTTGCGCAAAGGAAGGAGAACCAAACAAAAGTGCGGTGAGTAGAATCAGTTTTTTCATCCAACAACCCTCCAACAAACGACAGCGTTACCTTTTTTTACAGAAGAAATGTGAGCAAAAGCAGCATAAGACAAATCCAAATCAGCATGAGAGTAGGGTCCACGGTCATTTACACGAACGATAACTTGTTTACCGTTGTCTTGGTTGGTTACCCGTATGCGTGAACCCATAGGTAGATAAGGATGAGCTGCAGTCCAACGATAAGCATCAAACCGCTCACCGTTCGCAGTAGTTTGACCATGAAAACCATCCCCAATTCCGTAATATGTAGCAAGACCACAGGTAAGACCAGCGATCAATCCAATCATTTTTCAATCCTCCAATGTTCATTACCTTGTTTATTACACCAGAAGCAGTACTGACGATTGATAGAAACTAGAAACAGTTGAGTATCAGTCTCTTGCTCCACTTCCATTGCGTGAAGTGACTGCATAATGTTGATAAAGCGATTCTTTGCTTTGGAACTCAAAGGAGTTACATTCACAAATTTACGTTTGGTCTTCATAATGTTTTAAAGAGTAGTTAAAGATTTTCTTTCAACCAGGACAAAGGTAGTCTACACAGTTTGATGGGTATCCGTCAAGTAGTCTTCATAATACATTTGTTCAAGTGAATGCGCCTCCACCTCGTGTGGTTGTTCCCAGTAGTCAAGGTCATCGCAGTTGATGTTCTTATAATACATCTTACCTCTGCGTTCTTTGAGAACTCCTTGAACCCACTGGCGTAAATGAATGAGTTCGTGTATGATGGTCTTTGTATAAAGTTCTAAGTCAAGTTTAGGGTCAATCTCAATTAGAAACTCTCTGGGTCTGTAGATATCACCTGATACAGAACAATACCCATAAGATTCCTCCCTACGAAGACCTCTATGAAGGACTTCTACATCAATATGGTGTCTGGGTAGGTATTTCTGAAGAAACCACCTCACAGCGTCTCTACAGCGCCTCTTACGGGCACCATATCCACTAATTTCAAGGTAGTGCATCAAAACAAAAAGTTAAAGACTGCTTCAGTAACTTTTGAAATCCAGTGGATAAACCATACCAGGGAACCAACAAACAACAAACGGTCTAGTGTGGAGTACCTCATCGGTCTTTGTGTGTTTCCACCTAATATAAAACCTCCCAAGTCAGTTTTGGGAGGTCAGTAGACAGTTCTGTAAGTGTCCTATTAGGCAGCAAAAATGTTTACGAATTCCTGTGGGAGATTGCAAGATTCTGCGAGTGCAGTCATTTCTGCAATCAAAGCAGCAGGAACTGTAGTTGCATTTTCAATCGCAGTCCAAGTATTTTCAAAGTCCTTATAAATTCCACTTTCAATTAAGAGTAAAGTCGCAGGAAGTGCAGTAGCAGCAACAGGAGCAACAGTAATTAAATCACCAACAAAGGCATTAAGTGCAGGTGAAGCAACTGCAGTGGTCTTAAATGTGTTCCAGTCAGGTCCTCCTGCTGGTTGTGGTTGAGGTTCTGGTGCAGGAATTGTTGCAACGATAGCATCCCACTCAGATTTGGTAAGAATTTGCATTCCGGGATCGTGCTCTTCTACCAGTGCATTATCACTCGCAGTGCTTAAGCAATAATCAACACCGCGATCATCAGTTAACCAATATCTCACAGAAAATCCATCAATGCCTGTTGGGTGAGATTGTAACGGTCCATTTTGATTTGGTTCTGTGAGATATTGTCCGTCTCTTACCCAATAATGCTTTAAGTAAATCATCTCTATACTTTCTTATGAGTTTCTTTTATTATTTATGATTTTTATAGTGCAAATCAACAGACACCATACTTTTCTAGTAGTTCTTTATCTTCTTCCTCTTTAGTTTTTTGTCCCTTTACTCTCGCCCACGAGACTATTGATAATCTTCCAACTTCATTATAAATTTCTTTCACTGGCGAAACTCCGTGCAAATAATTTTGATCTGATGGAAAAACTACAAGAGTTCCTGGTTTCGGTGGAATTTCTATTCCGAGTTCTGGGAACATAAAGTTTCCACCAGAAAAGTCTTTTCCGTTACCTTCATTGAGTAGGATCAAAATACTCAAATCTCTATCAGTACTCTTTCTCCAAATCTTATCACCATTAGGAGCAACCCAAATAGACCTTCCATCAATATGAGGTTTATAATGACCTCCTACATTATACTTAAGAAGTTGTGGAACTTCACTATCACTCACTTCAATACCATAAAAAGGATTGATGATATGCTTCACAATATTCTTAAAGAGGTCTTCAATCTTTGGAAATAGTGGACCAAACTCAATGATTTGAGTATCTCTAATATCCTTATCTACAATCCAAGAAGTCTCTCCAGTTTCATTTGTTTTGTCTGGGTCAAAAACTGATAAGTCAGTTGTTGATGAATTTCTTGCGTGTTCTTGTAGTTCTTGGAGTGCTTCTGGTGTTAATACATTTGGTTCAATCAAAACATTTGATAATAAATTCATAGTATTGAAGTTGTTTTGAGTATTTATTAGGAGTTTCTTGCGTTGGTTGTTGCTGCCATATCTTGCCGATTTGTATTAAATGTTGATATATTTGGCACAGTTTGAGTATCATTAGAATAATTAAGTTTTCTAATTAAGTTACTAACTCCACCACCACCAAAATAACCAAAGTTAGAATTTCCTGTTGCTCTTAAAGCGGAAACACTAGAAAGTAGTGATCCTCTAATCAAAGGAGATGTAGTGTCATTGGAATAATTTATTCTTTCTACTGTAGATGTAGATAGTGGTAATTCTCCTCCACCAAAATAACCAAAATTGGAATTTCCAGTTGAACCCATATTAGATTTTCCAAAATTTAATGGTGCTCTCAATAGCATCTTTGTACTATCATTGGAATAATTTATACGATCTATTATTGAATAATATGTTACAGGAAATGATGAACTATCATCACCACCACCAAAATAACCAAAGTTATAATTTCCAACATTACCTACATTTGCTCTTGATTGTGTTGCTAATCCACGATTTACTGAAGATACAATATCATTACTATAATTTATTCGTTCTACTGATGAGGTATATCCAGAACCTGGATTTCCTAACCCAGTATAACCAAAATTATCATTTCCAATCGCACAATTTCTATACCTAGAACCTAATAAAGGTCCTCTAACTATTGTAGTTGATAAATCATTTGAGTAATCAATTCTATCAACCAAGGAACGATTTGTATAAGGTACAGATGCTCCACCAAAAATCCATCCAAAGTTGGAGTTTCCTGATCCAAAATTTGCACCCCTAGCAATAGATAATGGTCCTCTAATAGAGGGTAGAGAAGTATCATTGGAATAATTTATTCTTTCTATTATAGATGATGAAGATGAGTATTGCCCTATAAAATACCCATAAGACCCCAAAACTCTCTTAAATGGTAAATCAAGTGTATTAGAATCATCAAACTCAATCTGGTCCTGGAAGACTTGTGGAAGTGGATTGGTGAAGTAGATTGGAGCACCACCATAACCAAGTGGAGAGGTTGCTGCAAGTGCTAATTTTGCAGTTGATAATGGTCCTCTTATGGATGCAACTGCTGTATCGTTTGAATAGTTTATGCGGTCTACTGTTGAGTAATAAATTGGTGATCCAGAAGGGGTAAATCCTCCACCAATATATCCAAAATTATTATTCCCAGTTACAGCAGAGGATCCTCTACCAGAACTCAATGGACCTCGTACCGATGATGTTTGTGTATCATTTGAATAATCTAAACGATCTACTGAAGATACTGCAGGAGTTCCTCCACCAAAGTAACCAAAGTTTTGATTTCCAACTGCCATATTATCATATCTTGCAATTATACCCCCTCTACTCAAAGTATTTAATGTATCATTTGAATAGTCAAGTCTATCAACAGCAGTAACTGCGACACTTGAAAACCCACCACCAAAGTAACCAAAGTTTTGATTTCCTGTTGCTGAAAAATCTCTTCTTGCTAGGGTCAATAAACATCTATTGGATGCAGTTGCACTATCATTTGAATAGTTAATACGATCTATTGTAGAACTATTTCCTGGAGCATAACCACCCCCAAAATACCCAAAGTTAGAGTTTCCAGTTGCAGCACCTCTATTTCTTGCTATACTTAATGGACCTCTAACAACTGTATTTTGAGTGTCCGATGAAAATTCAATTCTATCGATAGTGCTTGAAGTTGCTGGATATGCAGTTGCCCCATTATAATATCCAAAATTGTTATTACTAACACTTTTTACAAAAATCTTTGCACTACTCAAAGCACTACGAACACTTGCTGTTGCTGTATCATTCGCATAATCTACCTTATCAATACTCGCAAGATTATTCGTTCCATCACTTCCACCACCAAAATACCCAGCATTTGGAACTGTAGGGAATGTAGAGTTAGAAGCAAATGAAGAGTTTGGAGAACCACCGAAATTTCCTGCTGAAGTTCCAGCGTGATATCCTATAATATAAGATGTTGGACCTCTTGATGATGTGGTTACTGTATCATTAGAATAATCAAGTCTATCAATATTTGATGTTAATACAGAAGATGGTCCTGGAGTAAATCCACCACTAAAATATCCAAAATTAGAGTTTCCATTAGCAGCATTAACATATCTAGGTGTTGATAATGTAGTTCTTGCCGGAACAGATGCTAAATCGTTTGAATAATTAATACGACTTATAGTAGATATAATAGATGGATTAAGACCTCCAGCAACATAACCAAAGTTAGAGTTTCCTGTTGCTGTAGTATTATTTAAAATTGTACTTAAATTTCCTCTTAAACTGCAAGTTACATTATCATTTGAATAACTTAATCTTTCTACTATTGAGTAGTTTACTGCAGGTGCTGGTGCAAATGTTCTTCCTCCAATAAAATATCCAAAATTAGAATTTCCTGTTGCTGAATGATCTACTCTAGCATTTGTTAATGGACCTCTAACTACTGTTCTTGCTAAATCGTTTGAATAATCTATACGATCTGCATAAGAAATAAAAATAGTAGTAGTAGTAAAACCTCCAGCATAATAACCAAAATTATTATTTCCTGCTGCTCCTGTTATGTATCTTCTTGCTAAAGTTAAATTTCCTCTAGCACTTGCAGTTACATTATCATTTGAATAAT
>JACCDW010789437.1_pt1 | contig 10989 bp, 16 predicted proteins | sample 7449781 | NCBI WGS metagenome assembly JACCDW01 (sample SAMN15323449, study PRJNA562643) | freshwater metagenome | isolation source: river surface water | place: USA:Blue River Watershed | collected 2017-08-18
GAAATCTTGGCAAACATGCCTTCTCGTCTCGAAGGTGAGGATCACGGGATAAACGAAACATAGAGCCGTCTAGCAATAGGCGACCAGGGTGGACCACTCAACTTTGTGTTTTGGCTAACTGCCTCATGGAGGTTCGAACCCTCCCCCTACAGCAACTATTAGTCCCTATCTTATTGTTAATCAATTTGATAGGGATTTTTTATTGATATTGGGGGAACTTATTAGGGGAACCATTTTATAATTATCTTGAAATTCTATTAAAAGTTAAACAATGAGAAAATCTTTTTGAATTAATTTATTTAGGTAAATTCAAGCATGAAAAAGATTATTATAATAGTATTGATTTTGTTAAATATGAGTGCAAAGGCACAAAATTTAACTCCAAACGATTTGTTGAAAATTAGCAATTATCAATCACCTAATCCTACTAAATTTAGATTATATCCAACCAATAATATTTGGACTTTCTTGAGATTGAATACCTCAAATGGCATTATAGATATGATTGTCTATGATATAGAACGTAATTATCAGGGAATTGTAAATGTGAACAGCAAATCTTTGGTTGAAAATGGCTCACTTGATAGGTATAAACTACTGGCAACAAACAATGTTTGGATATTTATTTTACTTGACCAAATAGATGGAAAAGTATATAAAGTTAAATGGGGAGAAGGCGCTGAAAATCGCTACTTAGAGGAAATTTTGTAATTTTATTTACAGTGTATTTTGTGAATCTCGATTTTATTTATGGAAGATATCGTAAATATAATCATTAGACAATAAGTGAAAATATAATTTATGAGTTTATTAAATAAATTTCTGTTATTAAGTTAGCTGAACTCTAATTAAACTTATCAAAAAAAGAATCAACTCTTTCTTTTAATTTAATCAGCATAGACTGTTGCATGGAACTATTCTTTTCTTCAGTCAAAGTCCCATCTTTAATTGCACCTTCCCCAGCAAAACCACTATATTTTAGAATCTTAAGTTTTTCTAACTTAATTAAAATGGAATCCCCTTGTTTTTCAAAACTAACTTCTCCATCCCACAATGTTTGCTGTAAAGATTGAACTGGATGAAATTTAACAATTGAGGTAATTATATTAGGGTCTTCATAAATGATGTAGTCTTTCATTTTATTTCCTTCCTGATATACCTCTCCATTATATTCACTCGCATAAGATCCTAATTTAGTTTTAACTGTATATTGGAAAGATTTATCAATTTTGCACTTTAAAGATTTGTCCAGTTTTCCATCTTTGAAGCTAAATACTTGAGAATTTGCTAGACTAAACGAACACATTGAAATTAATCCAAGAATTACTTTTTTCATACATTCATATTTATTAATGTAAAGATACGACGTTATAACTTATTTGATTACCCATATTAGATAATGTGTTAATATCCTATACACGGTTGTATACAATAAAAGCCCCAATTTAACTTTGCTTAGTTTGTAGGCTAGGGGGGAGTAAAAGAAGTATTTATAATAGATTAAATAATCAATCCTATGGATGCTGATTGATTATTTAATCTATTAGATTATCATCTTTCACTCTGTTCAAGATGATAATCTAATAGATTTTAGAAATTTAACCTTATTGCTTAGGGACATAAACTTTTTTCCCTTCATCATTATAATAATAACGACCTCCAAATATTCCTCTATGTATTTCCCTTCCCTCTCCGTAGTTACTTGCTTCTGGTGAATAATCTCTGGCACGTTTACCAAAAATTCCTTTAAACGGATTAAAATTGCCCTTGGTAGACATATTATCAGTATTTGTATTGTTTCTGTTTGTATGATAAGATCCTTCAACAAAAGTTCCAGTTGACCTTCTCGTATAACCACTTTGATATGAATACCCCGTTGATGGTGAACTATATGTTGGTGAAGAATAACCTCTATTAGCCTTATATCTCATGTCCGGCTCACCATTTTTCTTGTATTGAGCCTTTAAGGAAAAAGAGTAAAAAACCAATAATAAACATAAATAATATTTCATTCTAATTTCGTTTTAATTTGTAAATAAGTCCATTCCCATCTTTATTAATAAACTTTAAAGTGTAGATGTGTCCATTATATCCATTAAGAAAAACACCATGTTCCAATGTATATCTTTCACCATCATTATTTAAACAACTAAAGACACCCCAAGGAATTTTATTAGAATCATAATAATAGTTATTATATGATATAATGTCATATTGCTCTTCCTGTTTAGCATATATATTTACTTTTTGTATTATATTATCCTTGGAAGTTATTGATACTAAAAAATCTGTGTCGTGCCACTCTATAGTTCCGTCATTTAAAAAAATAGCAGTTTGCATTGTTCTGTATTTATCTATTCTTAAGTTAGACTGTGTTTCACTTGAAATGCTATGAAATTCATTTTCTATAGGCACCCCTCTAACAATTACAGCTAAAGATCGTGTTACTTCAGCAACAGCATTATTCTGGGCATTTGCAGTTGGAACTAACATGGTTATAAATAACAAAATAATAAAAACTATTTTCATAAAATGAGTCAATTTTATTGTCTAGTAAAGATAGTTTTAATAATTAAATAAAATCATAATCTATATCAGCCCTTCCTATATATTGTGTTAAATAGAAATTACCCCCTAATTCAGGTATATAAGGAGAGATATTCGTCCAATTATAACTTTTATTTCTAGCTCCTTTCGTGACAATTTGCCAGGCTTTAATTAGTTTAAGTTTATGAATATCTGGCTCTGAGGTAAATAGCTTTACTAAAGCATGTACATGATACCCATATCCTGATTCAAAGGGTTCGGCAATCCAAAAAATAGAATTTTCTAAATTCAAATTATGTTTTAGAAAATAATGAAATCTTTGGATTGAAGATCTTGAAGATTTTAAACTGAGTGGATATTGAGTAGAAAGTGTACAAAAGAATGTCCAAGATGTACTATCTAAAAATTTACCATATTCAACAATATTTCTTTGTGTTAATGGCATAGAAGGGGTACTAGTATGTTTCATACTTAAATGTTTGATTTTCAATAATTTTTGAATAATTAGGCCTTGTAACGAATCGCAATTGCAGATTCCTCTACTTCTGATTTTTTGTATAATACTCTTACTCCAACTCTATATCCTTTTAGAAGGCCTTTCTTGGTATAAGAACATAACGTTGGAAGAGAGATATTTAAAATTTTGGAAACCTCCCTTCTTGTTAAGAATTGATTATCAGCCGATTGAATTGTCTGATTTGGAGTTAGTTGAGGAGATAGTTTTTCAACAATTGCTGCCGCGAGCTGCTCAACCGGAAAAGTAAAGTTTACGTTTGATGTCATATTATATTTTTTATAGCACAAAATGACAAAATAAGTAAATAACGAAAAACCCCCTACCCCCAAATAGGGGGGTATTTTTTCTCTAATTTAACTCCTTTAAAATATCATCTAAATTGACGCCCTTTTTAGGATATTTTCCATTTTTAAGATCATCCATAATTGTTTGCTTGTTGCCACCTTCATATTTATCAATATTAGAAATTAAGAACATAGCTAAGGACTCATAAGTGTTATTAATTAGTGACATTTTTTTAAGATGATGCAGCAAATAATTAAGCTGAATTTTATTTCCTCCCCACTTTAATTTATTTGTAATTTTTTCAGATGAAATCCCATTTCCTATTAATACAATAAAATCGGAATATCCATTCTGTATTTTATCTATGGTAGTTATGAAGTTTTTATTGAATGATGTAGACTTTAATGCCATTGTAAGGTCTGATGTTATAGCATTGTGACTCATTACAAATTCTACATTGTTAATATTAGATTTTTTATTAAATCTACTTTCTAATTCAGATTTAATAATTTCAATAGATTCGTCCAAGTACATTTTTATATAGTAAGAAAACCTTGGGTTAGCATCTTTATGTAAAACGTATTTTGAAAAAAGGTAGTCAGCCATTGATATATTTTCAGAATTAATTGAATCAAAAAAAATCTCTTTGTAGTCATTTAAGTTGAGTGTGTTTGTATTTTGAATCATAAGGTTAATTTAGATTGCTTTTAATTTATTTGACATCGTTTCTCTTTCTTTCCATATTATTTTGACTCTCTCAGCATTTTCCTTTGGTGTTTGTCTAATATACTTATAGAAACTTTTTTCCGTTTTATGCCCCGTTATAGCCATTATGTCTCTCACACTCAACCCTTTTGCCATATATTCATTTGTTGCAAATGACCTCCTTGCCGTATGTGATGAAATAAATTCATACTTAGGTTTTTTAACTTCAATTTGCTTTCCACCTTGAATTTTCTTTATTGTTATCAATCCGCTTAAACTTTCGCATAACTTAACCACCTCATACAGATAATCATTGAATTTCTGGTTGCTAATTTTATAAAGTGAATTATTGTATTTAGACAACAATTGTTCTGCTATACTTCTAATAGGTATAGTGACTTTCTCCTTACCCTTAAATTGAGCAATTTCTATCATGCCATCAATTATATGCTCTGGCTTGATACTTACAATGTCACTATATCTTAGACCAGTATAGCAACAAATAACAAACATATCTCTAATCCTTTCTAATTTTAAATTATTTGTTAAATCAATGTCCATAAGATCATTAATTTCTACTGGGGTTAAATAAATTGTATGCGCCTCAGAGCTAATAGACCTGAATCTTCTATTAGTAAAAATATTATTTGTAGTTATGCCTTCGTCATAGGACTCCCTCAAGAATACTTTTAAGTTAGTAATTAATTTACCTATTGTATTGGGCGCTAAATTGAGTTTTGTAGTCAAATACTCTACAAAATTATTATAAAAGGCAAGGTCAATTTTGTCAAACTCTATCTTTGTTTTCTTTGTCTTTTGGAAATTCTCAAGGTGGCGTTTAAGGTTTTCAAATTGAAATATGGTTTTAGGTGCCATAGGTGTTCCTTTTGAAAGGTGTAGCCTTGTCCCATTATGCATGCGCTTTAAAAATTGGTCAAAATACCCCCAAAATGACTTTAAATAATGTTTATCTCTTTCATCTTTTGTAGTCTTTGTAAAATACTTATCTAAATTTTCCTTTAAGTAGGTTGGAGGAATTATTGGAACTAAACCAGTTGAACTGTGTTTTTTAGACCATTCCAATTCAAGTTTCCCAACAAGATTTTCAACCCCTTTTAACCAATGATTTAACTCTGGACTATTTGGGTGGCTTTTTCTTACTTTCTTCTCTTTGAAATTCCAATGTTTTGGGTGAATTTTCAAATTAGTATAATGCTTTACCCGTTTACTTTGATACCTAATTAGGCAGTAAATCCAAGTTTCCTGAGTTGCATTTCCATCTTTAAGATAAAAATTAACTACCATATTGAGATTTTGATTTACAGCAAATTTAGTGTTCTTTTTTAGGGGAACCTATTAGGGGAACCTTTTTTTTAACACGCTTTAATTTCTTTTAATCTATATTAACCTTGTATATATTGATTTTCAGTGTGTTTTGTATTAAAATTAATGAAGTAAAATAAAGGTAAAAAAAGCAAGTTTGATCCCTCCCCCTACAGCAACTAAAAAGCCGCTTCCAAAAGGAGCGGCTTTTTTATTTTAAAATCTATGGTATTTAAGTAGCGAATCCCTCCTATTTTCGCTTCAGAAACTAACAAAAAACGAGGATTTCAGGCGAAACCAACTATAGACTCAGTTATTATAGGGATATTTGTAACCTAAAACAAGGTTATGGCAATATCAGTTTGGGAACAATCAACCTACTATGCTCCAAAGGATGTGGTAATCATTGGATGTGGCTTTGTGGGATTGTGGACAGCCTATGAGCTCATTCATAAAAATCCCCAATTAAAAATTACCATTTTAGAACGAGGAGTGATTCCTTCTGGAGCAAGTACCCGCAATGCAGGCTTTAGTTGTTTTGGAAGCGTTTCAGAACTAATGTACGATGTAGAGTTGATGGGAGAAGCCAATATGTTAGAAACCGTGAAGATGCGTTATGATGGACTACAAAGAATTCAACAGGTATTTGGAAAAGCAGAGATAGATTATGATCAGTTTGGCGGATATGAATTATTTGAAGAAGGGGGACCCTATGATATTTCTAAATTAGATGCAGACATTGCTTATTTAAATAAAACCTTAGCACCTGCATTAAAGACGCCTAAGCAAAACGGAAAGTATCTTCCTATCTATTCCAACGAAAGTAAAAAAATTAGCAAGTTTGGATTTCAAAAAATACAAGCATTGGCATTTAGTCCATTAGAGGGTCAATTGAATTCAGCAAAACTGGTATTGGCATTACAGCAAGCAGTGCAGGCAAAGGGAGTGCAAATATTATTTAATACAGAAGTAAAGAAATTTAAGTCCCATAAAAAGGGAGTGACCCTCCAAACTAATTTAGAGGCCAATTTAGAAACCAAGCAATTGCTAATTTGCACCAATGGATTTGCAAAACAATTGTTACCAACATTAGATGTGGTACCTGCAAGAGGACAGGTATTTGTAACAGAACCTATTCCCAATTTAAAATTCAAAGGCACTTTTCATTTTGATGAAGGCTTTTATTATTTCAGGAACTTAGGAAACAGAATATTATTAGGCGGAGCCAGAAATAAAGATTTTAAAAATGAAAAAACAACTTCTCTAGAAACTTCTAAGTTGATTCAAAAAACTTTAGAGGAGTTTATGATGAAACGCATATTACCCAAAGGCGCCAAGAAGCCAAAAATTGAATTAAGATGGAGTGGCACCATGGGTATGGGTAAAATAAAAAAGCCAATTATACAAGAACTACAACCCAATGTGTATTGTGCAGTGCGCATGAGTGGCATGGGTGTAGCCATCGCGCCTATTGTAGCACAAAAGGCAGTAGCCTTAATGAAACATTAAATTCTTACAAGTAATCAGTTAGAAAGTATATTTGCGCTATGGGTCAGAAAAAATTAATCAAGTTTGCCGCTATTAAGGAATATGAAAATGTATTGGAATACCCACAGGGTATGCCAGGCAAGTGGGCAGCCTTTTTTCAAGAACTCAAAAAGGGTTCTGTAAATATTGTATTAGATAATTTAGCAATAACACCAACATCAGAAAATAACTTAATTCCCGCTACGAAGGATGCATTAAAACCCTTGGTTTTAGAACTGGCTTGTGGGCGTGGAGAATACGCGGTAGGATTGGGTCGTATGTTTGCCAATCAAAATTTTGTAGGATTGGATTTAAAAGGAAATCGAATTTGGAAAGGCGCAAGTATTGCCAATAGAGATGGATTAAAAAATGTAGCATTTGTAAGAACACAAATAGATCAAGTCACTGATTATTTTGCAAAAGACGAGGTGGATGAAATATGGATTACTTTTCCAGATCCACAATTAAGATTATCAAAAGCCAAGAAACGCTTAACACATCCTAAGTTCTTAAGATTGTACCAACAGTTCTTGAAAAAAAATGACGGATCAAATCAAACGGGTATCGTGCATTTAAAAACCGACAGCCCTAATTTATACTTGTTTACTAAAACGGTGATTGAGCTATACGGACTTACTTTAATTACCGCAACGGATAATTTATACGACACTGCATTTATGCAGTCGGATAAATGGGATGCACGATGTGCGATCAAAACCTATTATGAAGGATTAAACATTGCAAGTAGCAATAGAATACACTATATTCAATTTATATTGGACAAGGAATTACCTCTTGAATTAGATGAGAAATTAAAAGAGAAGATTGCCGAGTTTGAAGTGACAGAAACCCATGAAAGTTTGGCCCGAAATGGTAAACAAGCCATGGAATAGTAGCGTATAAAGGTGAAAGGTATTAATTGAAAGAAATTGTAAAGGAAAAACTGACATGATCAAAGATGTAGATTATTATATTGACCCAAGAGGAAATTGGGTATTTACCGCGGCTTATCATGAAGCAAGGGGCTATTGCTGTGGCAATGCCTGTCTACATTGTCCTTATAATTTTGAAGCAGTACCGGAGCCGATTAAAACGCGAGCCCAATTAATTCGTGCAACGCTTTCTAAAAAAAGTACAGATGCAATATACCCCGAAGACTAAGGACTTTTTCCAAAACGTATTTGATGTGGTTAGGCTCATTCCCAAGGGACGTGTAACTAGCTATGGAGCAATTGCAAAATACATTGGCACAGGGGGAAGTTCTAGAATGGTGGGATGGGCCATGAATGCTTCCCATGGCGTTAAACCGAAAGTACCTGCTCATAGAGTTGTTAACCGCAATGGCATGTTAACTGGAAAGGGGCATTTTGAAACGCCTAACAAAATGCAAGAGCTATTAGAGAAAGAAAAAATAAAAGTTGAGAATGAAACGGTTCAAGATTTTGAAAAAATATTTTGGGATCCCTCCATTGAGTTGGGATATTAAAAAAGGAGTGATTGAATCACTCCTTTTTTAATATTGGAAATGTATCCATTAATTATAATAAGGCTTAATCATACAATACACCATTGGCCCCGTTGCAGCAACATAAAACCAAATAGGCCATACTTTTTTAGCTAGTTCTTTATGGGCTTGGAAGTCACTTGTTAACGCTCTATAGGCAGTCCATAATATAAATGGCAAGCTGGTGGCAGCCAATACAATATGTGTACTTAACAAGATCAAGTAAAGCGGGCGTGTATTTCCTAATACTGCTTTTTCTGCATCATCCACTACACCATCAAAATTGGCATCTCCAAATTTAGCCTCACCTGCTAATAAATGATGTGCGATATACGTTACTAAAAACAAAAGGGATAATATCATGGCCGTCATCATGATACTTTTATGCAATGCGAATTTTTTTTGCTTCACGGCTACCAATCCTGCAATTAATAAAACAGAAACGGCCGTATTCAATAAAGCATTGATTAAAGCAAAAATATGTTTATCAAAAGGCAATTCAACCTCCAAAGTAAACTTATTTAAGAAAGTAACAACCACAAATACAATGACAGAGAATACACCTATCAAGGTATAGGCTAGTTTATCATTCTTTTTTAATACTGGATTCAACATATACTTTTATTTGTTATTTAAAATATCTCTCAAAATTCTGTAAGCCATTGTCACAACAAGGACAATCAATCCTACTCTAATTTCTGATTTGTACTTGGTTTTAAATTCATTCCAATTCATAAAAGAACATTATAGGTGAATTAATTTTTTTGTCTAGTACTTGAAAAATAATATACAAATCCACCAATCAATACCGCTATGATAAGCCATAGCCAACTTAGATCAATGATTTGTTGAAAAATGCCACTTTTGCGTTTCTTATCTTTTTCTAGCATGATATATCCTACATCCTTTGCAAGTTTTAATAAGGAAGCAGAATCCAATCCATTATAATAACCACGTACTTGCATGTTTTTGTCAATTAAAACAAAGCGGCTAGTATGCACAAAATCAGGGCTCACCGGCTCTTCACTAAACTTGTCTACTTTTACTTCTTCAAAAGCAAATTTGTAAATAGAATCTCTATTGCCTGTGAGTAACCACCAGTTGTCTCCAATTACATCCATTTTATTGGCATACTCTCTAATTACCGGAACACTATCTCTGTCAGGATCCACGGATATAGACATAAATTGTACGATGGAGGTATCCACCTGTTTTTTATGCTTATCTCCTCCTCTCATAAAGGACTGCTGCAGTTTGGACATATTGTGCGTCAGCTTCGGACAGATGCTTCCACAACTTGTAAAGAAAAAGTCAAGAATAATTATTTTACCTCTTTGATCGTATAAGTTTACAGTATCCCCTAATTGATTCACTAAACGTATATCCTTGGTGGTATGCCAAATACTGTCTGATTGTTTTTTCCCCTTCACCACATTTTCTACCACTGTATCCAATAAATAATGACGTGGCATAATCACTGCAGTATCACTTGCTTGCTTAAGCCACAAGTAACAAAGTATTGGCACTAAAAGCGCAATGATTAAACCGTAAACAGATTTTTTAGACATACAAATGATTGAATTACAAAGTTACAACGTAAAGCCTATATGGCACTTGATTTAAACAAAAAACCATCCTGTTGGGGATGGTTTTTAATATAGGTAAAGTACAATTATTTATGACCTTCCGCTTCCTTGTGGGCATCTTCTTTAGCACCTGTCTCATGACTAGGTGTTGCTGATTTGCTTTCGCCAGCTCCGTGTGCCTCGCCATGCTCCTTTTTTTCAACCTTAATTGTTGATTGCTCTTTAAAATGTGGGTCGTAGGTGTTACGTAAGCTTCTAAAGGAATTTCCATCCGCTAAAAAAGCACCAATAAACCATATAAACAATGCCAAAGGCACAATAATGGTCATGATTAAGTTCTTTAACTCATGCTTTAAGTGCATAAAGTAAGCAACAATGTAAAATGCTTTAGCCATCATTAAAATAACAATCGCACCTTTTGTTGCTAAACGTAAGCCCTCACTTGTAATACCAATCATCCAGTAACCCAAAATCAATTCAACAATGGTTAATACAGAAAGGATGATCGTTACCTTTTTAATCTCTGCTATTGGATCCCCGTGTTCATGTGTGTTTTCTGACATAAAAATCTTTTTTCAATATTTGCTAACTCCTAGGAGCTATTCGTAAATTATAATAAGTAGAAGCAAGTAAATACAAATACCCACACTAAGTCTACAAAGTGCCAGTACAATCCTGCTTTTTCAATCATTAAATAATGACCTCTTTGTTCAAATTTATCCATCAAGGTCATAATTAACATGATAATATTAATTACCACACCACTAAATACGTGGAAACCGTGGAAACCTGTAATGGTAAAAAAGAAATTGGTAAAGTTGCTAGTAGAAGCAGTACCGTCTGCATTCATAAACGGATTCCTCCCCCACCATGCACCTTCATGATGTAAGTGATTCCACTCCCAAGCTTGACAGCTTAAAAATGCGATACCACCAATGATTGTCCAAATCATATTTCTAACTACTCCTTTTTTGTCCATCATTTTACCTGCATGA
>JACCDW010644663.1_pt1 | contig 10988 bp, 6 predicted proteins | sample 7449781 | NCBI WGS metagenome assembly JACCDW01 (sample SAMN15323449, study PRJNA562643) | freshwater metagenome | isolation source: river surface water | place: USA:Blue River Watershed | collected 2017-08-18
ATTAATCGCGGTGCAAAAATCATAGCTAATGGAACGCCCCAACTTCCAATCGTTCTGACAAGTTCTGCTCCTGCAGGACAAAGAAGATCGGGTGACTGGGGAGGACTCTTAATATTTGGACGAGCAAGAATCAATAATCCCGGATTTGAAGCTGCTCAAGAGGGTGGTGTTGCAGATCCGAATGATAAGTCAAAGTGGTATTATGGTGGTACATTTGAAGATGACAATAGTGGTATACTCCGCTATGTGAGAGTCGAATTCGGTGGTATTGCACTTCAACCAAATCAGGAATTGAATGGTTTGACATTAGGTGGCGTTGGTAACGGTACAACTATAGAAAATGTTCAAGTAAGTTATGCAAATGATGATGGAATCGAATGGTTCGGTGGAAGCGTCAATGCAAAACGATTGATTGTTGTAAATTCACTTGATGATGATTTTGACACAGATAATGGATTTAGTGGTAAAGTACAATTTGCAGTTTCACAAAGATTCAAAGCGAGAGCTGATCAATCAACATCTCAAGCATTTGAATCAGATAATGATGCAACAGCAACTTATAATTTGCCAAATACAACTGCAATCTTCTCAAATGTTACTGCAATTGGTCCATTGGCTGATGTAACTGCAACTCCGAATTCTAGATTCGGTGCTGCTGCACAAATCAGAAGAAATTCTCGTCAATCAATTTTCAATTCTGTTTTCATGGGCTGGCCAAGAGGATTGGAAATCGCTCAAGTGCCTACAATGAATGCTGCTCTATCTGATACTTTGCAGATTCGTAATAGCATGTGGTTTGGTATTAAGAATACATGGATGAATACAGCAGGTGGAACTGCACCTTCAGGATTTGATGCAAATTGGATTGCAAAAACTGAATACAGTAATTCACTTGATAAGGATAATACAAATGGTGCAATGCTCGAGAATCCATATGCAGAAGATGGTACATTCAATGCATTACCAAAAGCCGGTTCTCCTGTATTAACGGGTGCATCATTTACTAAAAATGGTCCAGTATCAATTGATGACTCCTTCTTTGAAAAGGTATCATACAAGGGAGCATTTGGAAGTGAGCGTTGGGATTTACCATGGGCTAACTATGATCCGGTAAATACTAATTACAAAGCACAAACTCCTAAAGCCCCACTTACTATCTTGACACCTGGTGGCAAGACAGGAGAGAATTATCGAGCTGGTTCTTCATATGATATTTCTTGGGATACAACTGCATCTCCAATTGGCTCACGCTATAAATTCCAATTTGGTACTTCAACGACAGGTCCTTGGTCTGATCTTGCAGGCGCAGCAAATGTTTTGGACAGCAATTCTGGTAGTTTCAGACGCGGACAATTCCGTGGAGGATTCCGTGCGCCAGCAGTTCCAACTACAACTGGATATTTGAGAATGATATTACTAGCAGATACAACAGTAACTGCTGTAACTACAAATCCATTCACAATCGATCGTCCATCAGCTTCAAAAGTTGACTCAATTTTGACCGGTACTATTTCAACAAATCTCAAGTTATCAAATACTAAGATTTACGGTCTTCGTGGTTATGTGCATGTTGTTGAACCTGCAATCTTGACAATCGAACCCGGTACGATCATCCTTGGTGATTCTGTTGGTAATAATTCTGCTCTCATCATAAATCGTGGTGCAAGAATCATTGCTAATGGCACTCCAACATTACCAATCGTTATGACATCCTCTGCACCTCCTGGTCAGCGTCGCGCAGGAGATTGGGGCGGACTCTTCCTCTTTGGAAAAGCGCGCATCAATAACCCTGGTGGTGAAGCTGCTCAAGAAGGTGGCGTTGCAAATGCGAATGATAAAACCAAGTGGTATTATGGTGGAACAGATGATAATGACAATAGTGGTTCATTGCAATATGTTCGTGTTGAATTTGGTGGTATCGCACTTCAACCAAATCAAGAATTGAATGGTATAACATTGGGTGGTGTTGGTCGCGGAACAAAGTTTGAGCGTATACAAGTGAGCTATTCCAATGATGATGCATTTGAATGGTTCGGTGGATCCGTTGATGGTAAATATCTCATTGCAACAGGAACTCTAGATGATGATTTCGATACAGACAATGGCTTTAGCGGTCGTATCCAATTCGGTATAGTTCAACGCTTCAAGAATAGAGCTGATCAATCCACATCACAAGCATTTGAAGCTGATAATGATGCAACAGCAACATATAATGCTCCTTTGTCATCAGCAATCTTCTCAAATGTTACCGCAATTGGTCCTTTAGCTGATACGGCAAATTCACCAAACTCTCGCTTTGGTGCAGCTGCTCAAATTAGAAGAAATTCTCGTCAATCAATTTTCAATTCAGTATTCGCCGGCTGGCCACGCGGTATTGAAATTGCACAAGTTCCAACAATGAATGCTGCAATTGCAGATTCACTACAAATCCGCAATAATAGTTGGTATGGTGTGAAAGGTACAGGACTCAATTTTGCTGGTGGAACACCTCCTGCAGGAATTGATCCAACATGGATTGCGAAGCCTGAATATGGTAATGTGCTTGATCGTTCCACACCAAACAATTCAATGCTAGAAAATCCATTTGCTGAAGATGTGACATTCAATCCTACTCCAAAAGCAGGTTCACCACTTCTTGGATCAGCTTCATTCACACGCAATGGTGTTGTTGCCATCGATGATGCATACTTTGAAAAAGTAACATATCGTGGAGCAATGGGCTTGCAAAGATGGGATCTCCCATGGGCGAACTATGATCCTATTAATACGGATTATAAAGCTCAGAATCCAAGCAGTGTTGATGAAGGTTCGGTAACAGGTGGAATGGCTATTGAAGTTACACCTAATCCAGCAACAGACAGAGTAAGAGTTCGTTATGAAGTTAAGCAGACATCGCAAGTAAGCATTCGCCTTTACAATGCGTCTGGTACATTGAACTCCGATTTTATCGGTGGTCAGCGTCAAGAACCTGGTATCTATGAATTCAGTATAGATACTCAGGAACTCGCATCGGGAATGTATTTCATGCAGATCATCACTGATGAAGGTGTCCGCACAGAAACCATTAGCATCATCCGCTAATGCACACACACAGAACAATGCCGATACAGGTTTATCTTGTATCGGCATTTTTTTATACGGAATTCAATAATTTTATGAAATGAATAAAAGACTCTCCTTTCTTGATCGCTATTTAACATTGTGGATTTTTGCAGCGATGTTCATTGGCATTGCACTTGGTAATCTACTTCCAAGCCTACCAGTGTTTATTGATACGCTTACAATAGGCTCAACAAATATTCCTATTGCCATAGGGCTCATTCTGATGATGTATCCACCTTTGGCAAGAGTGAAGTTTGAAGCATTGCCAGAAATATTTAAAGACCGTAAGAGCATTTCATTGTCTTTGATTCTGAATTGGATCATTGGTCCTATTCTGATGTCCGGATTAGCGATGTACTTTCTTTCAGACAAACCCGAATATATGATGGGATTGATTCTGATTGGTTTGGCTCGTTGCATAGCAATGGTTGTAGTTTGGAATGATTTGGCAGGTGGAAATAGAGAATATGGAGCATTACTTGTTGCATTTAATAGCATATTCCAATTATTGACCTATAGCACATATGCTTGGTTCTTCATTAGTATAGTCCCAGATTGGTTCGGACTTCATTCTACAGTGATTGAAATTCCATTTTCGGATATCGCATATAGCGTCATTATCTACTTGGGAATTCCATTTGCACTTGGTTATGCATCCAGTATCATTCTTCCAAAATTGAAAAGTAATGATTGGTACAATAGGAAATTCATTCCTGCAATATCACCAATGACATTATATGCATTATTGTTTACCATTATTATCATGTTTTCGGTAAAGGGTGAATCAATCTTGCAATTACCTTTTGAAGTGATGAGAATTGCTATTCCACTTTTGATGTACTTTATCTTCATGTTTTTGGTGAGTTTCTTAATCTCAAAGTTCCTGCAATTACCCTATGATAAGAATACAGCAATCTCATTTACTGCAACTGGAAATAATTTTGAATTGGCTATAGCTGTCTCAATTGCTCTTTTTGGCATTCATTCACCACAGGCATTTGTCGGCGTGATCGGTCCGCTTATTGAAGTGCCTGCATTGATTCTTCTTGTAAAACTTTCACAGTCACTAAAACATAGGTTCTATTCTGCATGAAAATTCTGATACTTTGCACGGGAAATAGTGCTCGAAGTCAAATGGCGCATGGAATACTCCAACATCTCAATGCAGATATAGATGTACATTCGGCTGGTACGAAACCAACTGTGCGCGTTCATCCAATGGCTATTGAAGTGATGAGAGATTTGGGTGTTGATATTTCCCATCATGTCCCAATGCATGTGGAGATTTATCTCAAAGAACGCTGGGATTATGTCATAACTGTTTGTGGTAGCGCTAATGAATCTTGCCCTGTATTTATTGGTGATGTTCGCCACCGATTGCATATAGGATTTGAAGATCCTGCCAAGGATTATGAGAATAAAGAAGAAGAAAGACAAGGTTTTATCAAGATTCGTGATAAGATCGTTCTTGAATTATTCCGATTCAATACCCGGACTCTCAAGGATTAGTCTCTTGGCTCTTCGAATGTTCTTGTCTAAGTTTGCATATATCATTTCACACTATGCAGACTTCCATGTTGCGAATCATATCAATTGTGATGGCTTTTTGTTCCATCTTCACCGTACAAGCTCAATATCTACCGATTTCATTTCCTTCGGGTTCGGGGAATCCTAATGGATTTCATCGAGGTGATGATATTCAGAATCCAATGCCAGGTCAGGGTTGGACAGTCATCTATAATACTGCAGATACTGTTGCGAAATGGACTTCCACTATCACTATGCCATTTCCTTTCTGGTTCAATAAAGAATTTATTTCAACTTTGAAAGTATCGAATACGGGAATTGTGACTTTTGATACTTCGATAGTTAATATACCATCTGATACCTCAATAACTCTTCCGAAACCAGGATATCCCAATTCCTCTATTTCTTTGTTGGGACTATCTTCTCGGCAAAATCAAGCATCCATCATTCTCAATCCAAGTGCACGGACTCCAATGATTCGGACTAGAGTGTTTGGTTTTGCACCTAATAGACAATTCTGGATTTCATTCACAGGTTTTTCATTTATGCATGCCAAATCGGAATATGCTTCCATTTGCAATTGGTCAATTATGCTAGAAGAATCTTCGAATTTCATCTATGTTATTGATCATTCCACATTTTCATTTGAAATATCACAAAATGGAATAAGACCCGACTCTTTAAATATTGGATTATCAATTGGTATGCAAATCAATGATTCAACTGGAGTAATGCTCAATGAAAGAGTGGGATCTCAAGTATTGAATCCTCGATTGGGATTGCAATATGATTTTACTGCCGATGACAATGCTTATCATGTATTCAGACCGAAGGACGCTATACCTAGATTTGATATGTCAATTTCTAATATATCGCTCGGCGAACTTACAGCTGGCTCCAAAAATGGAACTTCAATACCTGTAGAAGTGAGAAATAATGGATCGGATACTGTGAAGAGCTTTAGATTGCGATTGGCAATTGAAAATGATACAATTGTCGATACTGTTCAACAGTTGCTTTTAGCTCCAAGTGGATCAGTTCTTTTATCAACAGCAATATGGAAACCAAAGCAATCAAATCGATTTAGACTTTCAGTATGGTGTGATAGCATTAATGCAAATAATCCTGATGAGTATAATGTAAATGATACTGCAAAAATTGTCACTGCATATATGGTAAATCCACCCAAAAAAAATGTATTAATCGAACAATTCACTTCAACAAATTGTGGAGATTGCCCTCGTGGTATAACTGCTATAGACACTGTATTAGCTGGAAATCCTGATGCATTGCATATAGCATATCATGTAGGTGATGATCCTATGGCATTGAAAAGATCGGATACTTTGGTTTCATCTTTTGAGGCTATAGAAGGATCTATTGCTGTGGACAGAGGATATTATCCTAGTCTAGGATCAAATATTGGCTTCATATTGCCGAGAAACACTGCATTCTTAGAAGGCAAGCCAATAATTGATGCACTACGCATATCAAAGAATATTCCAACGCCTGCTGTAGTGAATATCAATACAGTATTTCATAATCCTACTCGAACATTGACATGTACTATCAGTTCCACTTTTGAAGCGGAAGTATCTGGAGATTATCGTGTAAATGCAGTAATTGTTGAAGATAGTGTGATTGGTGGATCTTCATTTGATCAATCTAATGCGATGTCGGGCGATAGCACAATTCCAATCTGGGGGAATGAACCAGAGAAAATCTCTAAATTCAAACACATACATATTGCAAAAATATTTTTGGATGAAGCAGGGATCTTTGGAGTATCAGATTCAGTAGCATATGATACTCAAATCGGGAAGAGATATACATGTACTTTCACAAAAGTGATTCCACCTGATATGAATTTTAGAACATTGACAGCAATTGGATTTCTCTATGAGTATAATCCTGATCCTCTTTTTGGAAAGATATTGAATGCGTCATCAATTCCGATTTCTTCTGTGATCACTAATGTGGAAGAAGCAATTTCAAGTTCAAACTTTGCAATGTATCCACAGCCTGCTTCAGATATGGTAACATTCCAAACACAAATATCAAGTGGTACTTCTCGCATTGAAGTATTTTCTCTATTGGGAGATTTGATGTATTCCGAATTCATTCAGCACTCAGGTAATGAACAATATATTGGAACCATTGATATTTCTTCATTCCCATCTGGCATTTATTCAGTCAGAATTACTCATGGTGAACAAATACAATCACAATCTATGAGAGTGTTGCGATGATTCGATTACTTCTACTGTGCATTTGTTCCCTTGCTACTGTCAAGGCACAAGTTGCAAATTTTGATGTAAGAGGAAATTGGATTGGCGATTTGAAAGTTGGTGCTACTATTGAATTGATATTCAAAGTAACTGGAATCAATAATCTCTCATGTTCATTAGATGTGCCATTGCAAGGGGCAAAAGATATTCCGGCAACTGTTGAAGAAAGAGTTCAATCAGTGAAGTTTCATGTGAAAGCAATCAATGGTTATTTTGATGGAAAAAAAATTGATTCTATAACACTTGAAGGTAACTGGAAGCAAAATGGTGGAATATATCCATTGAAATTGGTGAAAAAAGAAGGTACGATTGATCCACCAAAAAGACCACAAACACCCAAAGGACCATTTCCCTATATTTCTGAAGATATCATCGTGAGGAGTTTAGCAGGTAATCTTGCTGGTACGTTAACTAAGCCAAAGGGTAAAGGTCCATTTCCAGCGATTGTATTGATTACTGGTTCTGGTTCACAGGATAGAGATGAAACCATTTTTAATCACAAACCATTTTTTGTTTTGTCTGATGCATTAACTCGAGCAGGATTCGCAGTACTTCGAATGGATGATCGTGGAGTGGGATTGTCTGAAGGAGATCCATCGAAGGCAACGACAAAGGATTTGTCGGATGATATTTATGCTGGCATTCGAGCATTGCATGCATATAGTGAAATAGACAGTTCAAGAATTGGTTTGATTGGTCATAGTGAAGGCGGAATGATAGCTCAAATTCTTGCAGCAAGTTATCCTCAAGACATTGCATTTATTTGTTCGATGGCTGGTTTGGGAATTAGTGGTTTAGATGTTCTTGTATGGCAGACAAGGAAAGTAGCTTCTAAAACTATGTCTATGGGTGAAGTTGAGAAATCAGTATTCAGACAAAAGACATTGCTCACCATGATTAAAGAATCTACTGATTCGGTTAAGCTTCGTGCTCAGTTAACTGATTCGCTAGGTCTTTGGGCTGTTGAAAAACAGAAGATGTTCGTAGTTAATACACCTGAGTTTAGAGCGCAATTGAACCAATTACAAAGTCCATGGCTGAAGTATTTCATAAGCTATGATCCTGAGAAATTCTTGCGAAATGTAAAGTGTCCTGTCTTTGCAATCAATGGTTCAGAAGACATGCAAGTAGAATCAGAAAACAATTTACAAAGCATTGAATCACTGCTTAAAAAGTATAAGAATACCAAAGTTCGAATAAAAGAATATAAGGGGATGAATCATTTATTTCAGAGATGTACTGCATGTGACATTGAGGAATATGCAAAGATTGAAACAACAATCGACCAAGAGGTGATTGATGATATCATCAATTGGCTTAATGAAGTGACAAGGAATGCATCTCAAAGAAAGAGATAATATGGTGACATTGCAGTAATGAACTCTTTGGTATATGGCCCTGCAGGATATTCTCTATATGAAAAATGACTTTCGATGTACTTATCTACTTCTTGTTTGGAGAATCTACAAATTCTTCTGATTGATTCCTGATTACTTGCATGATGAATCATGATAGACTCTTGTAGAAACAATGAATATTGCTCTGCAATGTGAATGAACTCTTGCATTTCTTGAGTAGGAAGTAAAATCCAAGATTGAGTTTTTGAATGAGAGCAGGCTATGATTGATTGTATCAATGAATCAAAGGGAAGTGTATTATCAGCATGAAATGCAGTGAATTCTTTTACATCCATAGATGGAGTTGAGCGAATATGAAAAGGTGGATTACATACAATGAGGTCAAATGTCTTTTGCTCATTCCATATTCGAATATCTCCAAGATGAAGATTGAAACGATGTTTCCATGGAGATGCTTCAAAGTTCTTTTTCGCATCAAGAATTGATTCAGGGTCGATTTCAATAGCATCAAACACTGCATCTGATGTTTTCTGTGCAACCATAAGAGAAAGCAATCCAGTCCCTGTTCCGATATCCAAGATTGACTGAGCATTTTGGGGGTCAATCAATGATCCAAATACACAAGAATCTGTGCATACTTTCATGGCGCTTCTCGATTGATGAATTGAGAAGCTTTTGAAGTCAAATTGATGTTTCCTGCGCATATTTATTCAATGAGAACAGGTATTACATTACCATATTCTTCTGATTGCACTCTGGAGATAGTAGAACGGATCATTCTTGCAAGCTTGTGATTTTGATGTAATTCAATCTTTGAAAATGTAAACTCTTTTAGTAAGGGTTCATTGCTGAGCATTTTTATTACATTATCAACAGCAATTGCATTGTATTCACTAACAAATAAACGGATATGATTCTGGTATGGATGTGCTTTATCCTTTTCAGAGATTTCAGCAGGATATTTTTTAAAGCATGTAGCATATCTAACAAAATGAGGTAGTATTGCTTTCATTTCTTTCATATGCCAAATCACTGGAATTGAATTTGTATCTATAGTTTCACTCAAGTCAACAATATGCCTTTTGATAGGTATGATGAGTGAATCGTTAATTTCCATTCCCATCAGATTGCTTCCTTTTGCATGAAATACAATTGAATCTTGGAATGGTGCGATATTGAAATTGACATTATACTGTATTGAATCAGGGAGTATTCTTCCTTTTTTTAATGTAGAATCATGTACAGAGATTTCCCATTCTTCCATGAGATTTTCTGGTACTGAACTGATATGGACTTGCATGCTTTGCGGGTGACAATTAGAACCAATTCTAGGATGTGGAGCATACATTTCCTTGGAGTTCATACTTATGATGATCATAGACTCCAAGATCGAAGAATCGATTAAGATCTGAGAATCAGGAATGTTACTTGCACGAAATTTATCAATGATCTTATACGTCATTGGATGGATGGACATATATACTTTAGCATCTTGGTTTTTCAATAGTTGATCACTAAGTATTTGTATCATCGCATCATCATCTACGCTGAGTTTATTGTTGTGTGGAAATATGAATGTTCGGAATGCAAGTGAATTCGCAACCTTTTCAATATCTTGTTCAATTAATTTTATGGTTGGGGTTAAAGTTATATAAGTAGCATTTGAAATTGATCTTTGAGATTTCTTCAACATGTAAATATCAAGATTTCCTTTACCACCAGGTCTGTCAGAGGTGAATGCAGCTTCGGAATCATTAAGAATGGTAAACTCCATATCATTCCATTCAGAATTCACTTCATCGAGAGGAACAGGTTCAAGCCAAGTTCCCTTTTCCTTAATTGACATTAGAATATCATATCCACCTTTACCTCCATGACCATTCGTTGAATAGTATAATGTGTCAGGATGTGGCGAAAATGGATTGATTTCATTTCCAGATGAATTAATGTATTCTGGCATTCGATAAGGTCCAATCCAATCTCCTTTCACACCTTTTTCATAGTACCATAGATCTGCTCCTCCGATACCACCTTCTCTATCTGAAGAAAAGAAGAGTGTTTGTCCATCGGAACTTATCCAAGGGTGTGAAGCAAAAGAGCCTGGCTCATTTTGACCCAGTGGGTTAAGGATAGTATTGTCACGAAGCTCAAAAATCCCTAGATATGCTCTTTTAAGTGTTTGAAATGTTGAGCTGAAATAAATTGTGGACTCAAGTTTCATTGGATAGACAATGTGCATTTCTTTCAATGCTGTTTGATTCCACGAATACGGAATGATTGAACCCTCGCCATTATAGATGAATTGTCTGGGGAAACCTGAAGCCATTCTGGTGAACATGATTTGTTTATCAAATAGTACCAGATTGAACTCATCATGTGTTGTATTTATGCCGTCGGGAGTATTTTTTGACTCCCAAAAATACTCTTGAGCACTAATTTTTTGAAAAAGTGAGAGAAAACAGAAAAAAAATATTGAGGGTATGATTTTGATGGAAGTATTCATATTTGTTGGGAATTAGAACTATGTCCGCCTTTATTCGAATTTACAAATTCGGTATGAAAGCACATATTTTCTAACAGAAATCAAAAAAACCATTTGGTGGGAATGCAGAAGAGTCGTAGATTTGTATTCCCATTCGGCGCGATGGTTCGCCGAAGCCCTTTTTCGGAAGGGGTTAGAGATTGACAAACTGAAGAGAGATGAATAAGAAGC
>JACCDW010200770.1_pt1 | contig 10987 bp, 15 predicted proteins | sample 7449781 | NCBI WGS metagenome assembly JACCDW01 (sample SAMN15323449, study PRJNA562643) | freshwater metagenome | isolation source: river surface water | place: USA:Blue River Watershed | collected 2017-08-18
ACCGTTATCAAAGGGTCCAAGAGTTCCAGTGAGGCGCGATGAAAATACGTTTGTATTAATCAGCATAATTTGTTCGCCCCCCACAGGACCATCTGTTTTTAACTTGGAGACAATCTGCCCCCAAACTGCCTTGACCCCTTGACGTACTGTGGAATAACCACCGTATCGTTTTTCAAGTTCAAAGTTTTGTTTTTGCGCTACGCGTGTAATATTTTCTGGAGTACTGATAATCTGTGTTTGACTATAGATTACATAGGCAATTGCGCCAATTAACAGGAGTACCATTAACGCAACTCCAATATATTCAATATATTTTGATGTCATATCGACTGGAGGTAATGTACTCATTCTGACCACAGTGTTCCTACCCACATGTTCAAAAAAGACTCTGTGTCATTGTTCGCAGATAGATTGGGATTCCAGCCTTTTCGGCTGCAAGGACTTTACTACTCTTCTTCGCAAGATCCGCCACCACAAGGGCCTTGGTGGTTTTTTTAATACTGTCCTGAATTTCCCATCCAGCCTCGGTGAATTTTGCTTCGAGGTCAGCATCACGGAATCCTGTAAAGACAACGCCGCCTTTAGTTGGATCGGCCTTTTTTGGGGCAGCCGTTGCCGTTACCGTTGGAACAGGCAGGCTCATTGTTTTTCCGCAAAGAGGAAGAATACTATCCACCCAAGTATAATAGTCTTTGAGATTGGATAAATACGGTGACATGGCACAATTCCACTTTCGCACATCACGTTCGATTGACAAGATTTTGCGACATGTTACAACACCAAACCCATTGGGCCATCCGTGCCATGCCAATATCCATTGTTCGGGACTGGCCTCTTGAAGACATGTACGAAGGCCATTATAGAGTTTCATTCCATTGGCTTCACCAATCATTCCCTGAAGGAATGCCATGGAAGATTGAAGAATATCATAGATACTTTTCACATTGGCCTGAACAAGTTTCTGAACATTCTTTTCTCCAAGACCCTTAAAACCAAAGACGGTAAGGCTGTGTAGGATTTGTTTGCCAATTGTTTCTGGGGTATCGGTGACACCGGTATAGAGGGCATGAACTCCGTTGCCGTCATAGGTCCAGGACCCTGGACTGGGCATCTGAGGACCTCCTTCGGCCTGTGACACAACATGTTCGAGATAGGGAATGACATCCCCACTGCGTCGAATGACAATTCGAGCCCCTGGACCGATGCCGTTTGCTTCAATATATTTGGCGTTATGGCCGGTACAACAGGAAATCTTGGCATTGCCAATACTGACGGTATTAAAAATAACACGCGGAATCCATTTCCCCCCAAGACTCAGGGACCATTCGACGCTGGTCACGCTGGTCTCAGAACGTTGGTCATCACAGGGGACTTTAAAGGCGACAATATCTTTTGGATCGGCCGCCCCAGCATCAAGACCATCTGGTACCTTCTCGATCCCCACCACAATACCATCATTTTCATACTCACTTTGTTGCCGACGCATTTGAAAGAGGGTTTCGAGCGTTTTCGCATCTAACTTTTCGACGTAAGACCACCATGGAACAGGATAATGGTATTTCTGGAGCCAGAGAAACTGGGCTTTGCGTGAGAGTCCCTTGACCGCTTCCCCATAGACCTGGTATCCCAGAAACTGAATCTTTTGAACATCGGCATTATTTGGATTACTCTGGTGAATGACTCCATTGACCCAGTTTCGCGCATTTGCCACAACTTCTTTGGGGACAATTAATTCGCCACGAATCCAGACATCATAGGGGCAGTCATATAAGCCCTGGATTTCAAATTTTACAAGGTGCGAGACATCTTGTCCTTCAATGCCGTTTCCGCGCAGATAGAGAACACGTCGCACCGGACTCCAAATGGCACTAATACCATCAAGTTTTTCGGAGACAACGTACCCAGAAGATGATTTCCCACTATTTTTCCCCCAGGAATCCCAGGAATCGGGTTTCACTTTACGCAGACTTGGCATAGGAATGGGGAGTTTTACACGGTCTTTTCCAGGGATTGCGCCCACATTCGAAAAATAGGTGTTGCCAGGGTCGAGGCTACGAAGTGTTTCCAGCAGATTATCGTATTCGCTGTCGCTTAGGATGGGTGATCCGGTTTCATAATATGCCACACTAGCTTCTTGAAGTTTCTTGACAATTTGTTGGATTTCTTGAATATTCATATTGAAGCAAAAATGTTTCTATAGGAATATGGTACAGATCGTTTAGATTCATTCTTACAAGATTATTCTTACATAGGCCCATAAATCTGCTGTAAGACGGCATCGTAGGCGGCCATTTGATTTTCGACCTTGGCAAGTTTTTCTTGTTTGGCATTCATCTTTCGATGGACAACGGTGGCCTTGTTTCCCTTCTTTGCCTCCTTTGCGATATTTCCTACTGGGGGGTCGTATTTGAGAACTTCGCGGAAAAACCCATTGACGTGACCCAGGGCGCGTTCTAAGACAACTGGATCGCTTACAAGACTGGGGGCGGCAGGAATTTTCCACTTGGGGACTTCGCAGAGAATCTGAATTAAGAGAACCAGAATTTCCATGCGCCGTTTTTGCGAAAGGAGTTTATTGGGATTGGCAAAAAGTTTGAGAAGGGCGGAAAATTCTTCATTCATACGGACTTTCTGACTCGCAGCCATTTCTTTATAGATTTCAGCACACAAGGACGCAATAAAAAATCCGACGTGTCGTCGAGCTTTTTCATTGAGACTCGAGGGGCCACGTTCCACCGGTGTAAAGGTTCCCATACTTTCACGACGGATCATTGCTTCTTCATCATAGAGCCATTTCATCCAGAACAGGGCTTTTTCGGTGGCACCTTCGCTACAGGCTTTGGCGATTTCATCGCCGACTTTTTTCAAGACACCAGGTTCGCTTCCGCTTCGAAAGACTTTGGTAACGGCAGAAGAGGGTGGTGCGCCACCGGTGGAAGAACGTACCCATTCATCGCTATGCGTTTCGGCAGGGACTTTGGGGATTTTCAATGGGGGTTTGCGAATACAGGATCGGATAACCAGGACACATTCCCCAAATTTGCGTTGAAATTCAATCATACGACAAAAATCTTCGGAGGGTAAAAGGGCCCAGGCACTTTCAATGGCATCAAAGCGTTCTTTTAAGAAATGAAAAATACGTGGGCTGGCGATTCCAATGTGGTCAAAGGCGTAATCCCAGAGACATTTCTGCCAGAGTTCAAGGCAACCACTGGTAATTAGGTCGGCGGTGTAATGAAGACATTTTCCTGCAGCTTCAGCCCCAGGTTGTTCGAGAAAGGCTTTGAAACTCCGTAATACATCTTTCGCAGGGTAACCGCAACGAGTTCGAATATTGTCATCGACTTGTTCATCCCATGGGGCCACTGGATCCTCCATTCTCTTGAATGATCTTTTTATTTATACTTTCGAAAATGATTTTCGCACGTTGATATTCTTTTTTGGTGACTCCCATCGAAGATAAATTCTGTAGCTTTTCTTCAACATTCAGGAGGGGTTTTTGGGGAATTGTATTCATAAACATATCAAGGCGCATAATATTTGTTTCTCCAGGCTTGAAATCCAGACTGTTTATTTTGACAGGGTTTGTCCCCCAGACACTCATTGTTTAATTCTATAGTATCACAAGAAAAAAGAGGAAGATTATGCCTGTGCCTTTCCAGGTTCGGTAAGGCTTACGTTACAACCTTGAAGGGGGGTTCCAGAAGGAGCAATATAGGGGGAACCGAGCATGGGAACACTTTGCGCAGGGAGGTAGAGGACGGATCCGTCGGCCATTTGCATCCACTGTTCAGGCGTCTGAATGTAGTAATACTGTTGGCCTGGAGGGGCTTCAGGCAGGACATTCTTACGATAAGGATCATTTGCCATACACTGAAGGAGTTTATCGCGTACCTGTTCATTGGCCTCGTTCATCTGATATTGAAAGGATTCATCAATATAGGATTCCATGGACTCCTTGACTTCGGAAAAGATTTCTTGGTAGAGGCGTTCGCGAAATTCGTTATAGAGGCTCTCGCGCATTTCATTCATGATACTTTGACGCTGGTTCGAAAGGCGTCGGTCGATTTCATTATCATATTCGGTAATTTCACGGCGTACGGTATTATAGGCATTTCGCTCAATCAACTCATAATCGACAACACCATTCTTTCGCTTACAGTCATCGCAGTTACAATGACGGACCTCTTCTCGTTCGTACGAAGGAGCAGGGCTCGGATCACGAAGGATCGGTTCGCTACGCGTATTGCTGGTACGACGCATCGAGTTTGAACGAGCGCGATTCATGGGGGGACCCTCTACACCGTTATCACGCCGAGTACGGCTACGGCTCCGCCCACGAGACTGTCCTTGCGAAGAAGGCGGAGGCGGAGGGACATACGTTCCACTCACAAAGGGGACCGGTCCGTTATACATATCATAATAATTGTTATAGTACATTTTACACGTTCGCTATTCTGGATTATACCAAACTCGCTTAAATATGCGCGGTCAATTTTTTCCACTTAAATCCAAATGCCCCATCAACCTATAGAAAATGTCCAAGTATGTAAATCTTACAGAGTCTTTGTCTGAGTTTGTGAAGGCCAAGAGTGATTGGGATGATGAGATGTTCTTATATCCGGCCAATAGTATTTTATCCCATGTACGCAATTCCATTCTGGATTGTCCAGATTGTGAGCGTCTGCTAATCGCAGGTTCCGCAGACGATATGGAGGAACTTCGTGAAGCCGTAGCCAAAGGTGCTTTGAAGATGCTTCCCATTACCTTACAGAATATCTTATTTTTCTTGTATGATCGATCGCGAAAACAAGAAGAATATAGTATGAATGCGGTGCGTTGGTTTCGGAGCCAGGGGTGGAACTTTGCGCCGTTTCCTTTCGAGCAAACAACTCAGAAAGCAGACACAGACGCCAGTTTAAACCCAGCCGACGATACATCCACAGTAAAAGTCGTAAATATCAAATGATATGAATAAAGATGCTCCCTTTCTTTCAATATATACCTTCTTAAAAACATCATATCTCGAAAATCCAGACAATTACAAAACTCAGAAACCCTATATCAAAACAAAATCTGCCTACCACCACCTTTCCACCCACCTTCAGAAAATCTCATATTATCAGAAATTACTGTATGTCGGCCGCCCCTGTTTCCTCCTTTCCCTTCTCCAATTTCTGGAAAACGCAGACACAGACACAAAAATAGTCCATATGCGCAATCCGTTTCTACAAGTCCTGTTACTCGATCTTCTCCACAAGAGTCAAATCGGTCAGAAAGTGTCGCTGGCATTGCTCCGCTGGTTTCGTGCGGAGGGCTGGGAGTTTCCGTTTCAAGAGATTGAGTGTTATAATTTACAAGAAGATTATCCAGTAGATTATACATATTATGATCCGCCGATTGAATCACCTTCGTATGGAGATCTTCCGCCGAAACCAGAAGTCGTGGAACAGCCCAAGTATGTCCGCATGTATTCCGCGGAGGAGATTGATTATTGGCGCAAGAAGATCGACCAGTTTCGGTATGGAAGTAGTTATATATGGTAACCACGATCCACAAACCACCGCACGCTTTTACACACGCTTACACTTCTTTGTCTGCCGACGGAGGACACGATTGCGACGAGTACCGCTGTATTTGGGACCAAGAACGTACTTTCCCTTGTATCCTTGGCTAATACGTGGAAGGAGACCTTTTGCTCGCAAACTTGAGCGACCGGTAAAACCGATGGATACGCCACGTTTATATTTGCGGAGCATTTGTAGATTTCGTCGGGTCGCACAGTAGGCTTTTCCGCCTCCCACAAGTCCCCCAAACAGGCCACGATTCGCACCGTTGCGACCGCCAGTACATCCACAGCCACCGCCACTTTGTAGCCCAGCCGGCAAGACACTACAACTACTTACTCCGCAGGACATGGTTCTTCTACTGTTAGTAGCCCAGATAACAATTCCTTGGTAATCGACTCGACCACATGGACTGTCACATTTGTAGGAAGTCCAAGCATCAGATCACTGTATTCTTCTACAATCCAGACATGAAGGTCCATACAACTATTTTCTACGACGCATTGTTTTGTCCAATGGGATAATTCGAGGACTTCACGGAGACCGACAATGCGCCCACGCTCACCGCTGTATTTGGGATCACGTCGCCCAGGTTTTCCGTTGGGGTGTTTGATTCGCCATTCGCAGGAAAGGGCATTCACATGATCTGGAAATCCAGACACAAGGGCATAGATTTCCCACGCACCGCCTTTTCCGTGGGTCGCACGAGCCCCACCGCTGATTTCTTCATTGTGCTGGCGCAGACGTCTTATAGGGTTATTGGTGGAACCGTTGTAGGTCTGATGTTTCCACCGCTCGTCGGTATTTCGTAATATGTAACAAAACCAGGTCATCACTTCTATTTTTATGTGTGTCAATTCTATAAGCATACATAAAAAACAAACCCTCACTCACATAATGGTACAACCCTTCCCTTTCTCCTTCACTTTCTCCTTCCCATTCCCTTCCAGATCCTTGACTTTATAATCATTTTGGTAATATCCACTGTAGGATTCTAAATTGCCTTGTTTATCCCATGCTTCATAGATACCATTCTTTTGCCCATTATAATATTCTGTACAATACACTAATGTTCCATTATTTTCATTATATTTTTCCATATATACACCTTTATCGATTGTTCCATCGCAAATATAGCGTCCTACCATATATATCTTACCATACCTATAATATTTCAAGGGCGTATGTATTTTTCCATGAACATACTCGTGACAAATATGTAATTCCCCATTCCTATGCCATTCTTCATAGGGGCCATGTAGTTTTCCATTTTCATAATTCATTTTTTGGTATAATTGTCCATTATTATGCCATGCTTCATAGAGGCCATGTATTTTTCCATTTTTATAATTGATTTGAAGGTATAATTGGCCACTAGAATACCATTCTTGATACAGTCCATGTTTTTCAAAACGTTCATTCAGATGATATTTCAATTTATGACCTTCTGTTGTAACTTCTCGAATAACCCCTGTTTCAAATTCTGGAATATAGATTGGGTTATACTTTTTTCCACATACAGAACAAGTCGTTATTAATTTTTCTCCAAGTATTTCTTGAAGACAGGCCTTATGAATCGCAATAGATCCTTTACAATCGCAGGGAGGTGGATCGATTGCCAAGGGCTTTGTATCGGACCCTTCCTCGTAACAAATGTAGCATTGAAGGGTTTCTATTTCCCTCATTGTGTCTCCCCCAATACCAATAAAAAGGAAACTTCATATGCCAATTTTTCTAGAAAACTGATTTTAATTTTTTTATATTTTCGAACCAAAATATAGAGAATACTATGGCGGATTTGTATGACCGATTTCCAGATATTCTGGAAACATTGGATACGATTACTGGAATTATTATGGAACAGGATCTCGGACTTATGGACGATGGAGAAGGGGGTAGAAAACGTACAAATAATCCCAGAGAGGACCCCTATGATATTTTGTACCACAATGTCAAACTCATATTTCGTAAGCAGAACAGTGATCGATCGGCCCTTCTCCCGTTCGCAGAAGACGAGAGAATGGTAATTGAAAAACCTGTAAATACTCTTTATGACCAGATTGAGGAACATCGCGACGAATTAGACCTTGATACAATTCGAGCAATCTTTGAACTTCAAGAAGATATGATGGATGAAAATGGAAAGATTGTTCGCAACATTCAAACTGGTGGGAAGCGGAAAACACGTCGTCGCCGTATCTCAAAGAAAAAACAAACAAAGCACCGACGGCGTTAAATGAGGGGAGGGTTCTTACGTTCTTCATGAGCCAGCCATTTTGTGAGAATTTCATATTCTTCCAAATGTTTTGATTTTTCGACGATAATCGAAATAGATTCGCTTTGAATAACTCCAGATCCAAATAGGGTAAAACCTGAAAGATTCTCTTGATTCATACGAAGTATGTATTTTTCGGCAGATTTTGTAATATACTGAATGTGGTGAATATTGACGATAATGTCTTTAAGAAAGAGAAAACGTGAGGATGCCATGTTTTACAATCAGGATTGTATAATATCTAATTGTAAAAATAATTATCAATTTTTAGCATAAATCAAATACCTCGCAAATCTGCTGGGAATAGCCAATCGTATATAATTCACTTCCCTTGTTAAAGTCAAGAATGCTATAGTTCTCAAGTAGGGTCCCATTTGGATAACACGCATGGATTGTCCCAAGGGGATATTTACATTGGCCAATTCGCGCAAGTTGATTATCAAATGTTGAAAAGAATAAACGGAAAATTGCCGACACGTAGGAAAAAAGGCCATCCACTGTCTGATTCTGTTTCCCCTTTCCTTCGGCACTCAAAAAGGTAATATTGTACGTATCGCACATTTTCTGCCCCAGCACCTGCGTAATCAGTTCATCACTAATGACACCCCCATCGACGTACAACCCGCCTTTATAGGAATGAGGGGGAAATACAAACGGGATCGAGGAAGTAGATAGGAGAACATCAATCTTGTCTGCGAAATCCAGAGTATGAAATTGGAAAATATCAAGATGTTGAGTGCCGATATTGCTTGCCCCAATAAGGGTGATGGGGGGATTTCCAGACACTTGTAAATCTTGAAAAATTCCAGACAATGTGGCCTTAAGGGGAGAGTTATTATAAATACTCCAGTGGGTAAAAATACCGAGGATATCAACGGTATAGACGTCTGAGGTAGTCAGATTCTGGAATACGGAGCGGACCAGAGGAAAGGCATCAGGATATTCCTCATAGTAGGATAAGAAACCGGCATTCAGGCCTCCTGCGGAGATACCGGTGATAATATCGAATTGTTTTGGAATTGCCCCATTCTCATAGAGGCCTTCAAGCATTCCCATTTCGACGGCGCCAAATGATCCGCCCCCGCTCAAGGAGAGGACATTACATACAGAAGCATGGGATACCCAGCATAATTGAAGAATAAATAATAGTACCAAGATCATGGTTTCAATTCTGTACTTTGTCTTGCGAAAATATTTAGCATTGATTTGCGGATGTAATTCCTTTTGAAAGAATATTCCATAAATCACGATCGGACCAGCAAAAGGATCCACCACCACGTGTATATTGGGTAGTCATACGATTAATATCTCCAAAACATACAAGGGGAGAATCACCGATCGCCCATTTACTATGATCGTTATATTCAGAAAAGGCATGGCCTAGAAAATCTAATGTACTGATATCAACGGTATTAAAAGGCCAGCACGTGGGGCCAATGGCGTTACCGTGAATCCAAGATTCAACTTGAAGATTATTTCGGTAATATATCCCCACACAATCTGCCCATAAATCTTTCCCCCATTGTGTTGTTTTTTGAAACATCATATATAAATTATGAAGTTCCCATTGTGTACATATTGCGCTTGTATTGTATTCGCCGGCAATAACATTTGCAAAATTACCAAGGCATTCACTACCAACACAGGACGAATCATATATATTTGGAATGGAAAGGGGGAGGCTATAACTCAACATTTTCAAATCACCCAGGCTAAGGGGAAAACAAGTTATATGTTGGCCGTATGTGTAAGCATTGCTGGGAATACCGCTATATACATCCACTAATTTTGGCCCATAGGGGAATTTTGGAATCGAGTGTTGTATCATAATTCCCCCATTGTTATTCCACATAATCACTGCTTTAGTATGCCCAACGGTAAAATTATAATTCTCTTGAAAGGGCTGTTCGTCATTATATAAGATGTATTGAGGAGAATCTTTCCAAAGTTGATCCATGGTATGTGTCAAAGCCCCATACTTTGTGTCATTTAGACTATAGGATGATACATGAAATGTAGTATTTTTCTGATAATAAAGATATGATGTACTTGCCGGTAATTTGAAAATTGTCCATGAAGAAGTATCATCGCCGTTTTCATTTTTACACGTAATAGAATATATAGATGGTAGAAAATATAAGAAATAAAAGAGTAGATATGCGTACATCCTACTAGGATGAAAAAAATTGATATGGAGAAATTATATTCGAATAATAATACCCTACTATAAAATGATAACACCTTATATAATTCTATCGGTAGCTTCATATATTATTGGGATACCATCCATTATTTTCGGATGTGATCAATATTATAAAGATTGTTTATACTACACACCGAGTTATCAAAAGGTAATATACACAGAAACTGTACAGAAACGTGATTTAGTTTGTATTCAATATAGTGGTAATGTATGTCAATCTGTAACTGTAAAAAACTATTGGATAAATAATATTGCGTTTGAAAATTGTGTGATGAATGATACTACCCCATTTCTGTCAAAAGAGGATGCAATATATTTTCAAAATGAAAATTACAAATTATATTCATGGGTATCAATCTTTATTATAAAGGAAACACCATCGATATGTGGTGAAGTTCCTCAATTGAATAAGAATCTTGGAATTGTAGGAATTATATTTCTTCTCTTTGGAGGACTCATTTGGGTGGGGTACGGAACCCATTATTATTGGGGGGTAGAAAAGGTAGTACCAAAGGATGGTGAAAAAATTGATAAATTATAAACATGATAGAATAGGTATACAAAACGTGTATAAAATGGCGTGGCGGATCACCTATAAGTCGGTCAATAAGTTGGCCAAGGAGACCATTCTGGAAGAAAAGGATACAAGTTCCTTCTTGGAATCCTGGTCCTACGTCCCTACCGATTCTTCCTGGATCACCATGTCAATACAGACTGCCGATCAGCTCTTTCGCACTGTGAATCGTGCGGTCGTTGCGCACAAGGGGAATGAAATGGTGGTGATTGAGCGGATTGTTCCGAAACCGTCACAGGTATAATTATATATCTTTTTTATGTAGATATGAAGACCCGACGAAGAACTTTAAAAAAGAACTTACGATTTTGGCCACCAAAATATTACAGAGGTTTAACGTTAAAACAAAAGATTCAACGAAAAAAGGA
>JACCDW011637024.1_pt1 | contig 10987 bp, 12 predicted proteins | sample 7449781 | NCBI WGS metagenome assembly JACCDW01 (sample SAMN15323449, study PRJNA562643) | freshwater metagenome | isolation source: river surface water | place: USA:Blue River Watershed | collected 2017-08-18
AGCGATAGCCTACGCGGGCAATGGAGCAGAACGCACAACGAGAACTTCGCTCGGCTAATCCCGAATGGACAGTCAGCGAATCGATGGCTCGTATCGCCAAGGCCTTGGTATCTGATGGGCCGGCTCTCGCTTTTGGTCACACTGCTCTCACCCAAGTCCCTGCGCGCATCAGCGCCGTTGTCTCGACAACTGGAAGTTCTGGCACATCTAAAGAGGTCGGGCTTTCAGCATCTGCACTTCTCTCATCAGCTCGCGCATCAAATAAGGCGCTCGGAGCAGAGTTTGGAAATTCTTGGTCACTCTTATTGCCTCTCACTCATATTGCAGGAATCAATGTTCTGGTTCGCGCACTTGAATTAGGTACAGAGCCAATTGATCTACGTGACTATCAAGGCGATTATCCGCGTGCTGACTTCACCGCGATTGTTCCAACCCAGCTATTTAAAGCACTTAACGGAGATGCACAACTTCTCAAGCATCTCGTTGAGGCGAATGCAGTTCTTGTAGGCGGTGCTGCACTCACAACTGAACTTCATCTACAAGCAGAAGACGCCGGAATTAACGTTGTTGTGACTTATGGAATGACTGAAACATCAGGTGGATGTGTCTATAACGGAATCCCACTCGATGGTGTCGAGATTTCAATTAATGCCGAGCAGCGAATTGCAATTAAGGGAACCGTTCTTGCTCATACCTATCTCGGGGCTGAGGCTCTCTGGCATACGCAATACAAAGATGGTTGGTTTCATTCTTCTGACCTCGGTCGAATTGAAAATGAGAAACTAATTGTTGAAGGTAGAAGCGATGATGTCATCATCTCTGGCGGAGAGAACATCTCACTAAGCGCAATCGAATCATCACTACACGCCCATTTTCCTCATAAGACTTTTGCAGCTTTCGCAGTGGACGATTCCAAATGGGGACAGGCGCTGCACGTTGCTATTGCAGGCGATGGTTTTCCGTCTGAGGATGAAGTAGCCCAGTACCTCGGTGAAAAGTTCGGTGAATTCAGCAAACCAAAGGGGTACCTGCATCTTCCTGAGCTTCCACTCATTGGAATTGGTAAAGTGGATCGCAAGAAGTTAACGGATCTATATATGGAGGCACCGAATTAATATTTGGATTCTAGGAGCACGCCCGCGCACACTTCCAGCAGCTGTGGCTCCAGTCGTTGTTGCCACCGTACTTGTAGGAAGAGAGTGGAAACCGCTTCAGGCGTTACTCGCTCTCATTGTCAGCCTCTCGCTTCAAATCGCAGTGAATTACTCAAATGATTACTCCGATGGAATTCGCGGAACCGATGACAATCGCGTTGGTCCAACTCGCCTCACTGCATCAGGGCTTGCATCTGCCGCATCAGTAAAACGTGCTGCACAACTTTCATTCCTCGTAGCGTGCATTGCTGGCTTAGCTCTTGCCTCGCTTTCATCATGGTGGATCATCCTCGTAGGTCTTGCTTCAGTACTGGCTGCTTGGGGTTACACAGGTGGACATACTCCTTATGGCTATCGTGGCTTCGGTGAACTTTCTGTATTCATATTCTTCGGAGTGGTTGCAACAGTTGGTACTTACTATGTTCAAACTCTAGATATAACTCTGGCGGCCTTCGCTGCATCCATTCCAATGGGATCTCTTTCTTGCGCCCTGCTTGCCATCAATAACATTCGCGATATTCCAGGCGATCAAGAAGTTGGTAAGAAGACTCTTGCTGTAAAACTTGGAGATAAGAACTCTCGCAAGTTCTTCGTTCTACTTCTTATCTCTGCCTATATCTTCCCTGTTTTCACTGGCCATCCTTTGGCGTTACTGACGCTCACGACTGCGCCACAGGCTTACGCGATTGCTAAAGAAGTCCTCGCTGGAGCAAAGGGTGCTGATCTCATCCCGCTTTTGGGTAGAACTGGCCAACTGCAGCTGCACTTTGGCCTTACCTTCGCTCTCGCGCTTTCATTTTAAGGAAGTAGAATTCGACCATGATTAAAGTTCAAGGGTTTCTCGTACTACTTTCACTTGCTTTAACTCTCTACACATTTGTCGATTGCGCAATGCGCGATGAGACTCAGATTAAGAAGCTACCTAAGTGGGGTTGGCTCTTAGCAATTCTCTTCACTGGAATTTTTGGCCCGATTGCTTACTTAACAATTGGAAGAATCCGTGGACCAAAAGGCCCAAAGCCGGGCAAGAAGCGCATCCTGCCACCCGATGACGATCCTGACTTCTTACGAGGTCTTTGAAGCGCGCGAGCGTTTACCTATAATTTCCAATGCAATAATCGCAATATTGTTTGCAAGAACAATGGCATTACATAGGACAAGCAGCGCATCATTAATTAACACAGCATAAGTAATCCAGAAAATTCCACTCAAAGCGCTGACACTCATGGCCACCACCGAAACGGCGGAATCTTTCCCAATTTTTATATTTTTATAGGATTTATAGACCTGTGGTGTTTGTGCAAATACAAGAGAGATAAGAAGAACTGAAGCAATTGATGCGGGAAGAGTAAGCACTAGCCCTGCGACAATTACCACCAGTGTTGTGATGGTCAGAATGGATCTCACTCGATTATGAATAATTACCCAAACAACACTGGCATTAATTAATCCAGCTGCCACATTTGTCGCCAGTAATGAGGGCGAGTTTTTATCAAAGCCATAAGCGGCCCACGATGTAGCTACTCCTAATTGAAGAAGCCAAGAAATTAAACTAAGACCCCTGCCATGGCCTAAACGACGAATCCGTAACGCTTGAGGAAGGCCGAAAAATATACTGAGCACGCCCCCAACAAATCCAAAGAATTCAGTTGAAAGCATGTCTCGATACTACTTTAAAGTCCCGAATATGTAGGTTTTCCTCTACGTCGTTTTCCAATCATCTCCAGAACAATGATGGAGATATTGATTGAGACTGCGATTGTGGTGCTCAACAGAATAAGCGGTACATCTGCAAGTAATGCATAGATAAACCACAGAAGAATACTTACTGAGCTGACGCTTAAAGCGCTTACAGAGACTGCAGATTCTGCACCAATAGCTAGATTCTTAAATGATTTAACAATCTGTGGGGATTGAGCGAATACAAGAGCAATCAGAAGCGCTGAAACTATCGCGCTCGGCAAATTAAGAATCAAAGCTGAAAGTCCTGCTGCATATCCCGAGAGAATTACAAGAGTCTTCACATTATTTCTAATGATTGCAAAAATGACGCTGGCATTTACCAAACCTGCTCCAACGTTTGTGAGTAGAACAGAAGGCGAATCAATATCGAAACCATATGCAGCCCATGAAGTTGCAACGCCGAATTGCAACATCCACGAGATCAGACTTACTCCACGACCGTGGCCAAGTTTTCTTACTCGTAGAGCTTGTGGGAGACCAAAGAACATTCCCAAGCCACCTGCGATGAAGCCAAGGAGTTCTGCTGAAAACATATTTTTCTAAATTCCTAGAGACCTGAATATGTATGTTTTCCGGTGCCCCAGACATTTACATAGACATAGTTAAAGAGGAATGTTGACCCTGCAAAGATGCAGAGCCAGGCAGCGCGACGACCGCGCCAGCCGACAGTTACACGTGCATGAAGGTATGCGGCATATGCAACCCAGGTAATAAATGCCCATGTCTCTTTTGGATCCCAGCCCCAATAACGTCCCCATGCGCTCTCTGCCCAAATGGCGCCAGCGATAACTGAGAAGGTCCAGAGTGGAAAGACAAATGCAACAAGGCGATAAGAAAGTTGATCAAGAACTTCAATAGATGGAACCCGACGAAGCCATACAGGCCGTGCACCAAGTCGCTCAGCACGTTCAAGATAGAGATAAGCGCCAGCAACAACATTTGCAAGCAAGAAGACTCCACCAGAGATGATTGCTGCCACAACGTGAATTACTAGCCATGTTGATTTAAGGGCAGGAACAAGTGGAGCGCTATTTCGATATAGCAAGGTGATTGCAGTTCCAAGAGTGAGAAGAACGCCCAGTGAAACAAAGAGCCCTAGCCAGCGAAGATCATATTTACGTAGCGCACCCAAATATGTTCCTGTGAAGGCAAGCGCACCAGTAATGGAAAATTCATACATATTTCCCCAAGGAACATGCTTCGCAGAAATTCCTCGGGCGACCACTCCGGCGAGAAGAAGTACAAATCCAAGAATCATCATCGCGGTAGCGATTCTGGCTGCACGTTCAGTGCGCTTGTAATCCAAAGTCTTATTTAGGAGATTGCCCGAAGTTGAATCAGCAACTTCTGGTGCGCGCACTGCAAAGGCGGTTTCGAAGGCATGAGCTACGAAAGAAATGGCAAAGACTGCCATCGCCGAATAAACAAAGTTATTTGAGATGTACGCCCAAGTGGTCTGCATCGCTAATCTCTCCTTAACGCGTTAACAAATCTTTCAATCTCATCTTCGAGACCAGGTGCACTGTTCTTTGCCAATCCTGCTACTTCTGCTCCTTGTGACGTAATGCGAATCCAGATTCGGCGACGACGTCCATAGAGTGAAGAGAGAAGACCTAGGACTGCAACAATACCTCCGATGAGCGCATAACTCTTGCCGGGATCTTTCACCACTTGAAGGTTGATCCAAGGAACAACTGTTTCAAGTGTGATTGAACCCTCTGCATAGTTAAATGTTTCACCAGGTTTCACAGAACCTAAGCCAATCTGCTGCAAGTCAGTTGTATCAATCTTGTAGACAGATTGTGGAATTCCTGTGTCGAGCCCTAAATCACCCTTCCAGATAGAGAAGAGCAACTTTGGGTCGAGCAGTTCCGGAAATATTGAAACCGCGCCTTGATCAGTAGTGCGCGCGTTGGTCGGAACGAAAGATCCGACAAAACCGATCTGGGGATCGGCATCAGGAACTTTGATTGCACCAATAGAGCGCAGGTTTCCATCTTGTGGCAAGAATGGAACGGGGCCTTGAAAGGCAACAAAGCCCAATGAATCTCTGACGGTAACAACTGGGCTGTATCCATTTGCCTGTAAATACACACGAGTATTTGCAAAGGTAAGTGGCTTATTGACCTTAATTGTTTTCTTCTCGGTCTTACCTTGATAAGTAACGGTAAGCCAGGCCGTGTAATCCTCTGGGGCATTGGTCTTTGGATTGTATTGAGCTACAAACTTATCTACCTTGATTTCAAATGGCTCGAGTGAAGAATCTCCTGAGAGCTTTCCGAATGAGAGGGTGTCATAGGAAGTTGTAACGCTAATAAATCGTTCGCCCACATTAACAATTGCTTCACCTCTCATGCCAAAGAGTGAGCCAAAGCTGACCCCAACCAAGATGAGTATTAGTGAGAGATGGAAGAGCAGGTTTCCGGTTTCACGCAAGAAACCTTTTTCAGCAGAAATCGAATTCTCTTCGATGCGAATTCGGAAACGATTCTTCTTAAACCATTTCTCTGCAGCTTCAAGAGTTTCGCTATCTGATGTGATTTTTTGATAATGCTCAAGACGTGCCAAATTCTTGGGAGTTGCAGGTGGTTGAGCGCGCATTGCTCTGTAATGCTCGAAGCTTCGCGGCAATACGCATCCGATAAGAGATATAAACAAAAGAATGTAGATAGCGCTAAACCACGGTGAACCGTAGACATCAAAGAGAGAGAATCGGTCGTACCACTTAGCTAGTTCTGGGTTCGTTTGATAGAGATCGCGAACAGCAATCGCATTAGTGATTCTCTGCGGAATTAAAGAGCCGGGAATCGCTGCAACACCTAGCAACATAAGAAGAATCAGGGCTGTGCGCATGCTTGTTAATTGGCGCCAGGCATAGCGCAGGAGCGCTACAAACCCAAGCTCTGGTAGTTCAATATCTTTTGTCATTAAATCACCGGAGCAAATTCAGAGATGAGAGAACGCGTCTCGATCATGAGGTCAGTCCATAGACCAGTGAGTTGGAGAATTCCGATGATGATCAGAAGTACTCCACCTACTGTTGAAATTTTCCCACCGCTCTTTACTAAGACTTTTCGCAATTTCTCAGACCTATCGAGGAAGAGGCTCGAAGCAATAAAGGGAAGTCCAAGTCCAATGCAATATCCGAGTGAAAGAACGGCGCCTCGGACTGCGCTAGATTCTTGAAAAGCTAAGGCTTGAACACTGGCGAGTGCTGGTCCGATACATGGAGTCCAGCCAACTCCGAAGAGAAATCCCAGAAGCGGTGCGCCGATGAGTCCGCCTTGCGTTGAAATTTTTGGCTTCACAGTTGGCATCAGCGGGAATGCCCCCAAGAAAATCACGCCCATAACAACGGTGAGTAGACCAAGTACTCGCGTAATCATTTCTTCATTGCTTGAAATCTCTGCGCCTAGCTGTCCAAAGAGTGCCCCGTACGAGATAAAGAGGATGCTAAAACCGAATACAAAGAGAAGAGAACCTAAGAAAATACGTCCACGCGATTTAGAGAATCCCGCTGCAAAGGCAACATATCCAGGAACAAGCGGAAGTACACACGGGGAAATAAATGAGATCAGCCCTGCAAGTATTGCAATCGGAAATGCAGAGAGAAGGAATCCATCCATCAAGGTATTGACTACGAAATCTGTCATTCCGCCAACGCCTCTTCAATAAGTTGGCTTAAAGATGCAACGGTGACAACACCTGAAATTCGCGAAGCCACATTTCCGTCTCGATCGATAACCACTGTTGTGGGAATCGCGTTAGCCGGCAGAGATTTTCTAAATCCGCTCAAAATCGAGTCATCAATGAGCGTTGGGTACGGAGTGCCCCGTTTACGGTTAAAAGCCTCAGCATTTACTGGGTTATCTCGAGTCAAGATTCCGATGAATTGAACATCTGAGTACTTCTGCGAAAGAGCAGAGAGAGTTGGTTCTTCAGCGCGGCACGGTGAACACCATGACGCCCAGACATTGACGACGGCGACTTTGCCTTTCGTGAATGTGAAGTTCTTACCGCTTAAAGTCATTCCCGACATTGTTGGAGCTGCGATTCGGCTTCCTATCTTTATCTTCGTCACTGCGCCGCTTCCGGCAATAAAGCTCTCTTCTGCTTTCGACGCTCCGCCATTACTGCACCCTGTAAGTAATAACAGTGATGCGAGTACGAGCGCGATTTTCTTCATATTACTTTTGTGGGAGCAAGTGCTTGGCAGGTTCGGTGTACGAAGTTCCTGAAATCATTCCTTCATCATCGAAGTGAACGCTGGTAACAGATGCCAGTGTGCATTCGCGTTTACGCGGATCGTGCAACATTGAGCGACCTTCGATTGCGCTGCGAAGAATCCAAATTGGAAGTTGGTGAGATACAACGATTGCATCTTTTCCTTGTGCTGCCTTATTTGCTTCAAAGATTGCGGCAAGCATGCGAGATATTTGCTCTTCATATGGTTCTCCCCATGATGGCTTCCATGGGTTATAGAGATGGCGCCATGAAGATGGATGCTTGAGAACGCCACTACCTAATTCAAATGATTTGCCTTCAAAGATATTTGCAGCTTCAATCAATCGATCATCTGTCTTAATTTCTAATCCATGTGCGCGAGCTATAGGCGCCGCGGTTTCTTGTGCTCTCTGCAATGGTGAAACATGAAGTGCGCCGAGATTTACTCCCTTTGACCATTCGCCAATTACTTCAGCCATCTCTTGTCCACGCTTGGAAAGTCTCCAACCAGGCTGACGTCCATAGAGAATCTTGTTGGGATTCTCAACTTCTCCGTGACGGATGACGTGGACTGTAGAACTCATGGCGTAAGTATAAAGCGTCGTAAAACTAGCCTTATCGCTAGGGTAGTGACATGGCACTCACCTCAACGCGGGCAGCCTTCTTCGATGTAGATAACACCCTCGTTCGAGGTTCGACTCTCTACTTCCTTGGAAGAGGGATGTATCAGCGCGGCTTCTTTACCAAGGCCGATATCTCGAAATTTGTTGTCGCCAATATTAGATTCAGAATGACAGGTACTGAAAAGAAGGAAGTAATCGAGAAATTTCAAAATGCAGCAACCGATTTTATTGGTGGCCATGCCGTTGATGACATTAAGAAAATTGGCGAAGAAATCTATGACGAGTTTGTTTCGCCCAAACTTTGGCAAGGAACATTTGAAATTGCTAAATCCCATTTAGATAAGGGTGAAGAAGTCTGGCTGGTTACTGCGGCTCCTCAAGATATGGCAAACATTATTGCTCAGCGTCTTGGATTAACTGGCGCCCTTGGAAGTAAAGCGCAGATTGAAAATGGCATCTATACCGGAATTCTTGATGGAAAGTTGTTACACGGCGCTGAAAAGGCGATTGCAATCCAAGATCTTGCGCGCGTACATGGATACGACTTAGCGAATTGCTATTCATATTCAGATAGCCACAATGACATTCCATTACTGCAAGCAGTGGGCCACCCATGTGCAATTAATCCTGATGCAGTCTTACGTATCCGCGCACTTGCTGAAGGTTGGCCCATCCACGATTTCCGCAGAGCACGTTTTATCAATCGCTTATTAGGGCCTGCAGTAAGTCGACTCGCAGCTCTGGCTGCCCTGCTTACTCCGCGCAAGCGTTAAATCACCTCAGCGCGAAACTCAATTAGCGCGCAAACCTCACATACGGCTATCGTTGGCAGGTTATGGAAATTCGCTCTTACGCCGACTATCTACGCGGGCTCGATGATGCCGCGTTAATTTCCATGTTCAACTTTCGTCCTGATCTTGTAACTCCAGTTCCACCCGATATGGCTAGCCTGGCAGTGCGCGCCTCATCTGCGCCCAGCCTTGCGCGAGCTGTAGATGCCCTTAATAAGTGGCAGCTCCAAGTTCTTGAAGTCTGCGCCGTTCTTGCTGAGCCATTTACAGAGAAGGAAGTAGCTGCGCTTACCGATAAATCAGCGCTATTTGTTATCCCAGGACTGATTGACCGAGGACTTATCTATCAAGATAAAGATGGGTTGCGCACGCCAACCACTCTCAAAGAAGTTCTTGGAAATGAGGTTGCTGGGCTTGGTCCGGCATCGATGTCGAAGTTGAAGTTAAAGAAACTCGATGAAGTGCCAGCTGCATCCAAGAAAGTTCTCGATGCGATGGTCTGGGGACCTCCACGCGGTTCTATTGCAGATATTAAGAAGCCGAGTGCAGGTGTTGCTTGGTTACTCGAAGAAGGTTTCTTAATTCCATTTAACCAACAGACTGTTGTTCTTCCGCGCGAAGTTGCAATCTACTTGCGTGGAAATAAAGTCCACCGCGAAATTGAAAATACCCAACCGCCTGTAACGGGAAGCAAGCGCGATAAACGCAATGTACAGCTTGCTGCAATCGCAAATATCACCACGTTCTTGCGTTGGACTGAGGAGGTTCTTAACTTCTGGGCGCAAGAACCTGCAACAGCGCTTCGCTCGGGTGGACTAGGCGTCCGCGATCTCAAAGAACTCTCACTTCACTTAGGTGTCGATGAGTCATGTACTGCATTTGTTGCAGAAGTTGCATATCTATCGGGTCTTCTAACAATTGATCCTGACGACAAGATTCTTCCAACGCATCAATTTGATATTTGGTTAACGCAGAACGCATCAACTAAATGGCAATTCCTTGCATCTGCTTGGCTCACTACTTCCCGTCTTTCCGGACTTGTTGGTAAAGAAGGAAGCAAGAACGTTGCTCCACTTGGGCCAGAGCTTGATCGCTCTTCGGCTGCAACAACACGTCGTTTGGTTCTCACTCTCTTGCAAGAAAATTCAGACTTTGCTGTCGACGTTGAATCACTCTTCGCAACAGCTCAGTGGTTGGCGCCGGCAAAGCGCGCTGGTGGGCTTCAGAAGGATTACGTTCTCTGGACTCTGCGTGAAGCAGAATGGCTCGGCATCACTGGGCAGGGCGTTTTATCTTCATATGGCGCTGATTTCCTCGAAGGCGGCGATAGCGCAACTATTGATACTGACCTTCCTAAGGCTGTTGATCACATCCTTATCCAAAGTGACAACACTGCGATTGCTCCGGGTCCACTCGAACATGAAGTCGCACAAGAGCTTGCACTCATTGCCGATGTTGAATCTCGTGGTGGTGCAACGGTATTTAGATTCTCGGAAGGATCGATTCGTCGCGGACTGGATCACGGACGAACAGGTGAAGAGATTTCTAAATTCCTCGCCAAGACTTCAAAGACTCCAATGCCACAACCGCTCGAATATCTGATTGCAGATGTTGCGAAGAAGCATGGCAAGTTACGTGTTGGAAACACCGCATCCTTTATCCGCTGCGAAGATGCAACGTTGATCACTCAGATTCTTGGAGATAAACGACTAGACATTCTTGGGCTACGCAAGATTGCTCCTGAAGTACTTATCTGTGGACATGATGCAGCCGAAGCGATGAACATTTTACGAAGCTGCGGTTATCTACCAGCTGCCGAAGATTCACGGGGTTTGCTACTTAGTGGCCCTCGTATTCAGCGTGCACAAACTAAAGCGCGACCACCACGCATCATTGGTGAAATTGATAAACCAGATGAGATTCAGATTGAAGGCGCACTTCGTGCACTCCGCACTGGCGAGAAATCAAGCCGCAAGCAGAGCACGATGCGCAACATTGCTACGGAAGCACTTGGTTCACTCCCGCGCACAACAGCAAATGAAACTCTCGAACTATTGAGTGATTACTTGCAGAACCAACCTGCAAAATCACTTTCTATTGGATATGCAGATAACAATGGTCTGGTTTCACACAGAATCATTGATCCATTGAAATTATCTGCCGGTTCACTTATTGCGCGCGATCACGCCACCGGTGAAGTACAGACCTTCCGAATCGCGCGTATTACGGGGGTTGCAGCGTTATGACGAGCGAGAAAGCACCCGAATACGGCAGACTTGAGCCTATGTTGGCAGCCCTGGAAGCACTCGTTCGGTGTGAATCCCCCACCGAAGATCTTGAGGCATGTCGCTCAGTAGTTCGATTGGCCAGCGATATCGCAACACGTGTTCTCGGTGTTCCTGCACAGATTAAAGAGATTGAAGGACGCCCTGTCTTCTGGTGGGGCGAAGAG
>JACCDW010233133.1_pt1 | contig 10985 bp, 9 predicted proteins | sample 7449781 | NCBI WGS metagenome assembly JACCDW01 (sample SAMN15323449, study PRJNA562643) | freshwater metagenome | isolation source: river surface water | place: USA:Blue River Watershed | collected 2017-08-18
AGCAATACAGTCACTATCGGTAGTAACACCACAATTAGTAATACCAATGTTACAGTAGGTAATACAGTAATTGGTAACTCAAACGTTACAGTAGGTAACACTGTAATTGGTAATTCTAATGTAAGTGTTGGTAATACAGTAATTGATGGCAATACTGTTACAGTAGGTAATACAGTAATTGGTAACTCAAACGTTACAGTAGGTAACACAGTAATTGGAAATTCTAATGTTACTGTCGGTAACACTGTAATTGGTAACTCAAACGTAAGTGTTGGTAATACAGTAATTGATAGCAATACTGTTACAGTAGGTAACACTGTAATTGGTAACTCAAACGTAAGTGTCGGTAATACAGTAATTGGAAATTCTAATGTTACTGTCGGTAACACTGTAATCGGTAGTAATACTGTTACTGTAGGTAATACTGTTATCACTGACAATGATATTGTTGCTGATGAAATTACAGCCAATGTTATTACCGCCAATGTTTTTATAGGCAATCTAACAGGTAATGTTACTGGTACAGCAAGCAAAACAACTATATTAGAAACTGCTAGATATTTTAGTGCTAGCGGAGATGCATCAGCACCAGCAACAAGTTTTAATGGATCGGCTAACGTTGATTTAGTAATGACACTGGCTAACACCGGAGTAACCGCAGGTACTTACGGCCAAAATTCTATACCAGTAATTACAGTTGATTCAAAAGGCCGTTTAACAAACATATCAACTCAGGCCGCGGCAAATACTTTAGTTATAGGCAACGCATCGGGCGCAGTTGGTAATATTTCATTGCTAACGCCAGAAGTGTTATCATTCTTAAGCAACACTCAACAATTGACTACCACAGTTACAGACTTAGGCGGGTCAAATGGTGTAAGTGTTTCTTATGCAATCAAAGATGGTGCTAATGTTTCTAATTTAAATGTATTAGGCGCACTGACAGTTAGTGGTGATACTGTAGTATCAGGTAATTTCACAGTTAATGGTACGCAAACTATTGTTAACTCAACTACTGTAACAATAGATGATGCAATCATACGTGTTAACAGTGACGGAGCCGTTGCAAATGCTGGTATTGAAGCTAATATTGGTGGTTCCATAAAGAGTTTTGTTTATGTTCCTTCAACAAATAAATGGACAGCCGCTAACGGAACATTAGTTGCTGAATCGTTTGAAAGTAATACATTCGTTCTAGGCGCAATAGCTGATACAACAATATTATTTTCTGATGCTGGTAATATAGCTGGTAATACTAATTTTACATTTAATAAAGCATCGAGTCTAGTACATCTAACAGGTGTTATAGAAGTTAACAGCGTATCGTTCAACAACGGCGCAAGTATTTCTACTGCCGCCGGCAACAACAATGTTGATGTAACTGCTGGAACTGGCGGATATGCTGGACTAAGTACATCAGATGCTAATACAACGCTATGGGTTGAAGCAGATGGTGCATATGTAGGTACAAATTTTGTAGGATCACAAAATGTATGGCACTTTGATACAACTGGTAATGTTGTTTTACCACGTGGTGCAAAGATTGCTGCTAATGTAGGAAATGGTAATGTTGACATTACAGCAGGTACTGGTGGATATGCTGCCTTAACAAGCAATAATTCTAATACAAGCATTTGGTCAGAAGATAATGCTGCTTATGTTGCTACTAACTTTACAGGTTCTATCAATCTTTGGGAATTTGATTCAACAGGTAATATTACCCTTCCACGTGGTGCAAAAATTGTTACCAATGTAGGTAATAGTAATGTTGACATCACAGCAGGTGTAAATGGCTATGCCGCATTAACCAGCAACGATGGCAATACCACAATGTGGGTCGAAGATGGACCAAACAGCGCATATATTGCAACAGCATTTAATGGTGTACAGCATATTTGGGAATTTGACCAATCCGGTAATGTTACATTACCTGGTAACTTAAATGCTAATACACATAAAATTGTTAACGTTGTTGATCCAACCAACGATCAAGATGCCGCAACTAAGAAATATGTAGATGATCAACTATCTAATTCGGCTGGTTCGGGTGTAGCGACTGGTGTAATATTCCAGCCTATTACAGATTATGGTTCAGTGTCAGACACAGCAAATGTAATATATGATTTTGGCTCGATTGCTAATATTGCATCTCATTCAACAAGTTATCAATACATATTAGAAACTAGGGGCGTAACACATGATGGTTTCACAGTTCAGACTCTGCCCAATCCTGGCGTCCCAGGTCAGATTATCTATGTAAGCAACGATGCCTACGGACCTACCATGGCATTTAGCGACGGCTCAAATTGGAGACGTATGTTAGACGGAGGCAATGTAAGTCTGTATATAGAAATATCGCCAAACTGATTTTTTAATACATTGTAAGTTAAGACAATATAGGAACACACACATGCCAAGAGCAAAGAAACAAACAATTGAAGAAGTAGTTGACCAGGTGATTGAGAAATCAGCTGTTACTAAGCCAAAGGTAACTAAGCCAAAGGTAGAAGAGCCAAAGGTAGAAGAGCCAAAGTTTGATATTACTGCATTAACTGAGGAAATTACTCAAGCAGTTACAAAAAAGTTAACAGCAGAATTTGAAGGAAAGATGCAAGTAGCACTACAAAAAATTAGTCAAGTAGCAGAACAGCGTAAAGACAGAATAGTTCTTACAGGTTCAAAACCTTATGCTATTGATGCTAGTGATGATGGATTATTGTTTTCAAAAGAAAACGATGTCGTACTTCTTGTAGGTAAAAACGGACAACTTGCAACCGGCACAAAAAGTCCAAGAAGTTTTGGTAAAGGCTCGGCCCACTTTAGATCAGGTTATACCAGTGAAGCAGACATGCCAACAAGCGGCCTAGGTTCTACTCGAGGTGTAATTGTTGAAGGTGATGGCGACGATGAAAAAACATTTGTGTTTAGGGCTGTTAGTAGAATGAATCGTCAAGGTACTAACGTTTTCAGTGATGGTAGTGTTGCTATTAACAGCATGTCAAAAATTAACGACTCAACTTTTAGTTTATATCATAGATTTAATGATACAGATGCAACAACAATTAAGATTGCAACATTAGAATATGATCGTTCAGCAATTAAAATTGATGCTAACACAGCAATGAATTCAAGATGGAATGCATTAAGTGTAGTAGCAGATTCAGATACTGAAACATTTAAAGTTGATGGCAGAGGATCTGTTTATAGTAATGGTTCTTTTTACACTAATAATAACTGTTATGCAGAATTGTTTGAATGGGCTGACGGCAATCATCGAGACGAAAATAGAAACGGATTTACTGTAACCTTAGATTCTAACGGCAAATTAAGAGTTGCCGATGAAGGAGATAAAGTTGTTGGAGTAGTTGTACCTAATGCTGCCTTAATTGGAAATAGTGCGTGGAATCATTGGCATAACAAATATAGTGATAGTACCTACAATTATAAAATCGTAGAATGGTTAGAAATTGAAACAACAACACTAAAAAGTTTTTACAAGCAGAATCTTTCAAAAGATTTTGCTTTACCTGAAAATGCTGTTGAAATACAAACAGATTATAACGGTAACAATTTACACAAACATGCTCACAATTCTTCTTGGGATAAAACTAAAGAATATGTGGGTAGAGAAAAGCGAAAAGGCTGGGCGGTGGTTTGCATATTGGGATCTGCTCCAGTTTATAAAGGTCAAATAGCTAATAACACTTGGATCAAGGTAAGAGACTTGAACGATGAGTTAGAGCTAGTGATTATTAAATAATTGATAAATATGCATAACAAACGAGTACAACTCTAGGGGATTTAGAATGGCAACAGCAATTCAGAGACGTCGTGGTAATACCGCCCAACACGCCAGTTTCACTGGTCTGGCTGGTGAAATTACCATCGATACAGATAAAAATACAGTAGTAGTTCACGATGGTACAACAGCAGGCGGCTTTCCACTAGCAAAAGCCTCTGAAGTAGCAGCACTGGGCGGTGCTGACATTACAGCAGTCGTTGCAGGTAGTGGTTTAACTGGAGGTTCAACTTCCGGTAATGCAACACTTTCGTTGAATTATGAAAATTTAGCAGGCAACTTAATACCAAGTGCTAATAACACTTATAGTTTAGGTTCTGTTAGTAAAGTGTGGAAGGACGTATACGTTGGTCCAGGATCGCTATATGTTAACGGACAGAAAGTTCTAGAAGATAACAACGGTACTATCGTAGTTAGCGCAGACTCAGGTCAGAATCTTTCTCTTGTAACATCAGGTGGTGGTGACTTAGAATTAAGTGCAGGCGCTACTGGTGATATTCAAATAAAATCAAACATAACGCTAAGTGCTGGTAAAGCAATTACTGCTAGCGGCGGATTAAAACTAGCAAGTAACATTGATGCTAACAGTCAGTATATTAATAATGTATCTAATCCGGTACAGCAACAAGATGCAGCTACTAAACAGTACGTTGACTTAGCAAGTTATCTAAGTGCAGGTGACGGTCTAAGCAAAGCAAATGCTACATTTAGCGTTGATAGTTCTGTTGTTCGTACAACAGGTACACAGACAATTGCTGGTGCAAAAACATTTAGCAATGATATTGTAGTAAGCGGTAACTTAACTGTTAGCGGTACAACAATTACTGTTAACAGTGAAACAATCAGTTTAGCTGACAACATTATTGACCTAAACAGTAACTTCACAACTGGGACACCAACTGAAAATGCTGGCATTAGAATTAAGCGCGGCGACAGCGCAGATGTGCAGATTCGTTGGAACGAAACCGATGACAAATGGCAGTTTACAAACGATGGTTCTGCTTATGCTGATATCTTAACAGAAACTCAAGTTAAAGGTTTCTTTAGCGGTACTGAAGGCATTAATTATTCCAACGGTACTATCAGTGTTAACGAAAGTTATTATGATGTAGAAGCAGGCGGTACAGGTTGGGCAGGTAATCTTGAACCTAGTGCAAACAATGTTTACAGCTTAGGTTCACCAACTAGAGTTTGGAAAGACTTGTATGTAGGTGCAAATTCGATTAGAATTGCTAATACAACACTTTCTACAAGTGGTAACACGCTACAGGTAGGCGGTTCTAATGTTCAAACACAAGGTGGCACATCGGATACATATACAAAAGGACTATTTACAGGTGGTTCAGGTCTAACATATTCAGATGGTACATTTGCAGTTGGCGAAGGTACAGGTATTACCGTTAACGCTAACGATGTAGCTGTTAATGCAACATATATTAAGAGTCTATTCAGCGCAACTGACGCAGGTGGCGATGGCAGCTTTAGTTATGCTAATGGTGTGTTTACATACACAGGTCCAAGCGCAACTGAAATTAATGCACGTATGGATTCATACCTAATAGGCGGTAGTGGCTTAACATACACTTCAGGTACATTTGCAATCGGTGCTGGTGACGGCATTACAGTTAATGCTAACGATGTAGCTGTTAACGCAACATATATTAAAGGCTTATTCAGTGCTAGCGATGCAAGCGGTGATGGCAGCTTCAGTTATAGCAACGGTGTGTTTACATACACAGGTCCAAGCGCAAGTGAAGTACGTGCTCACTTAACAGGCGGTGCAGGTTTAACTCTAACTGACGGTACTTTTGCAGTAGGTGCTGGCGCCGGTATCACAGTTAACGCTGACGATGTAGCACTAGCAAGCTCAGTAGCAGGTGCTGGTTTAGCATACTCAACTGGTGTTCTATCAGTTGGTAGCGGTTACGGTATCATTGTAAATGCTGATAATATTGAAATATCTAACGCAAACGTTCGTGCGCTATTCAGCGGATCAAGCGGTGTTGATTATAACAGCTCAACTGGTGCAATTACATTGGCAAGTGGTACAGCCGGCGGCGGCTTAACATATAGCTCAGGCGTAATAGCAGTTGGTGCAGGTAACTACATCACTGTAGCAGCAGATTCAGTAGCAGTTGATGCTACAACTACAGCTACAGCAAATAAAGTTGTAGCACGTGATGCTAGCGGAGACATTTATGGTAATCTGTTTAGCGGAACAGCAACAAGCGCACGTTACGCTGACTTGGCAGAACGTTACGAAGCTGATGCAATTCTAGAGCCGGGCACAGTTGTATGCTTTGGCGGAAATAAAGAAATTACAGCTTGTGATCATGAAAATGACCATGCTGTAGCAGGTGTTGTTTCTACTGATCCAGCATACATGATGAACAGTGCCGCAGGTAATAATGATACTCATCCATATATTGCATTAACAGGTCGTGTTCCAGTTAAGGTAGTTGGTCCAGTTGCTAAGGGCGACTTGCTAGTAGCAAGCGGTGTTAAAGGTCATGCAATGGCTAATAACAATGCTAAAGCTGGTACAATTATTGGTAAAGCAATTGGCTCAAGCGACAGCGGCGAAGGCGTAATTGAAGCATTAATTAACTTAATGTAATAGTTTTTAAAACTAAAGCAAAGAAAGGACGTACTAACCCTACGTCCTTTCTTTTTGATAAATAAGTGTTATAGTTACAATAACTACACTCAGTAACACAGCTTACACTTCATACAAAGACACGCACATAGAATTTAACTAACACGTTAAAGGGGTCTTTGTGAACGAAATATTCGGTCTCATAGCAGATGTTGGTGCACCTATTGCCGGTTCATTGGTAATGGGGTTCTTCATCTTTCTAGTAATCAAACAAATCTTAGAAGGCATTGTAGGGCAAGTAAAAACCTTGACTGGTTTTTGTAAAGCCTTAGAAAATCGTGCCACCACTATGAGTAACGAAATGATGAAGATTGATCTCCTTGTAAGCAGTGCTTTAGAACTTAAACCAGATATTGAAAGAATATCAAGAGCAGAAAACTTTGTCGAAGATGGCAAAGTGGACGCAAGGAGAGATTAAATGTTATTTGTTGATTACGTATTTGAAAAATTTCAAAACAAGATTCTAATGGACAAAGAATTACGTCCTGAATCTTTAGGTGTAAAAAATGATGATGTATATCGTGTAGTTATTGGCGAAGATAACAGAATTATTTTTGTAAAAGTTGATGTAGAGGAATAAAAATGGAAGGCATGGACATTGCAAAACTTATAGGTGATTATGGATTTCCTATAGTAATGGCTGTGGGCCTAGGCTATTTTATCTACTTTATATGGAAATTTATTGGAGAGCATATTGATCCTGCACTAGGCGACATGCATATGGCGCTGATCAGGGTGATTGATAAAACACGTATGCTGGATCAAGACATGATTAGACTACAACAAAAAGTAAATGTTGTATTAGAATATAGAGCCGTTCAAAAAATTATTGAAAAGGCTCAAAAAGAAAGAGAACTAGAATCTCTTAAAGAACAATTAAACACATCACATGTAGGAAAAATGAAAGCAAACAATGAGGAGACAGGACATGATGCTAAGAAAAATTAACATGTTTGTTTTTTCAGCCTTACTTGTTTCTGCATCGTCAGCTGGCGCTTCCGAAATTGTGCATCAATTTAACAGCCCGGCCTTTAGCGGTATTGGTTACACACAGCACGTTCTGAGTGTATATAATCAAGAACAAGCAGCTAAACAAAAAATTAAAGACGAAAAAGCACAAGCAGATGCAAAAGCTGAATTAAAACTAATGCAAGACCCAATCTATCGTTTCAAGCAAGCCTTGGAAAGTAGAATGTATCAAGAACTTGCAAAACAGATCACTGATAATATCTTTGGTGAAGCAGGTATCAGCGAAGGCGTACTAGACTTCCCAACAGGTGGTACAGTTTCGTATAAGAAAGATGGCTCATTTATTACATTAACCATTACAGATGCTAATGGCACAGTAACAGTTATTAAGGTTCCAGTAGCAACAATGGTTGGCGCAGCAGGTGGTGGCTAATATGAAAAAACTAACAGTAGCATTATTAGCAACCGCAAGTATTGTGTTAAGCGGTTGTGCAAGTTATTCACAAATGGATAAGTTGTTAACCAAAACTCAATTTCAAGATGCAAAGATTGAAGGTACAACACTGGATCGCCCAGAGTTTGTACTACCAAAGCCAGCTAACGGCCCAATCGTAGTTGCAGTTTACGGCTTCTTAGACAGAACCGGTCAGCGCAAGCCTAGCCCAATGGTTGCACAGTTAAGCAGTGCAGTTACACAAGGTGCTGAAACATACTTGATTAAATCACTTCAAGATGTGGGCTCAGGAAGTTGGTTTAAAGTAGTTGAGCGTGTTGGATTAGACAACTTGATGAAAGAACGTCAGATGATTCGTCAGATGAGAGAAATCTATGACGGAGCAAATGCAAAACCATTGCCACCAATGTTGTTTGCAGGTATTTTAGTCGAAGGTGGCATCGTTGGTTATGATAGTAATATTGTAACAGGCGGTAGTGGTATGCGTATCCTCGGTATTGGTCCACAAACACAATATCAAGCAGATATGATTACAGTAAGTTTACGTGTAGTGAGTGTTACTTCAGGTGAAGTATTAGCAAGCATCACAACAACTAAAACAGTTTACAGTTACATGGATAAACTAGGTGTACTACGATTTGTAGAAGCTGGTACTAAATCCATTGAAGCTGAAATTGGCATGGGTGTGAACGAAAGCGGAAATCGCGCAACTAATATGGCTATCCAAGCCGCAGTAGTTGAGATGATTCGCTTAGGACAGAAAAAAGGTTTATGGGACTATGATCCAAAATCTGTAGAAGAAATTAGACTAGCCCAAGAAGCAGAGACAAAAGCTAAAGAAGAAGCAAAGGTTCTTAATAAGCTAAAAAACACACTAAAAACTAAAGAGAAGAAAGAGACATCAGAATCAGCAGTACCTTTTGTAGACGGTTCTGGTGAAAAAATTAAAATAGGAGAGAGCTAATGAATAAGACATTGAAAGGCTTGTTGTTTGGTCTAGTAATGGCTTTAGGCTCTACCAGTTCTTTTGCTCAGGTATCAAGTACTACTAACAAGGTTATGATTGACCAAGTTGGTAATAGTAATACAGTTACCTTAACACAGTCCGGTAGTGGAAATAACATTGGTGTTAGCACCAGTGATTATGCTACTATTACTGGCGACAGCAACACAGTCACTATGAGCCAGACTGGAGATAACAATAAAGCAAATTATAAAATAACAGGTAACGGAAACACATATACAAGTGTTGTATCAGGTAACGGTAATGATGTATTAGTAACTTGCGGAACAAGCGCAGGTGCATGTACAAGTGTTATTATTGATCAATCAATTACCGGTAACGGCAACAAGTTAGTTGAAACTATTGCAGGCAGTGCTATCAATAGTAAGACAAAAATTGTTGGTAACTTAAACGACCTTGCATATACATTAACAAGTAGCAATGGTAAACTTGATGTTGATATCAGTGGTGATAGTAACGTTCTACGTCACACACAAACTGGTTCAGCTGGTGTCACCGGACACGACCTAAAAGTACTAGTAGCCGGTTCATTGAACCAAATTACAACTACACAAGGTGGTACAATTGACACTACTGTAAACATTAAAGTTAATGGTGGCAGCAATGTCATCAATGTAACAACGAGCAACTAATGTTTCGCTGTGTTGCATTTGCAATATGTTTTTTAAGCGCAGTGCCAGCTTGGGCTGAGATTGGTAAAATCTCAACTCAGGTTGGCCCTGACTCTTCTATTCAAAGAGGAAAACAAGTTATTGCAGGAAAACCAAACACAGGTATCGTATCTAACGATGCAGTTACTACACGTAAAGGCACCACACTAAACATTAACTTCAAAGACAATACAAAAGTAAAAATTACAGAAAACAGTCGTTTAGTAATTGACGACTTTGTTTTTGATCCAAAGAAAAGCGACGCCGGCAGATTAGCAATGAAAGTATCTATGGGTACAGTACGTTATGCTAGCGGTCAAATTGCAAAAGTAAATCCTCAGCGTATCAATATTAAAACGCCCAGTGCTGCAATCGCAGTTAGAGGTACAGATTTTCACATGACTGTTGACGAAGCAGGTAGAAGTTTAGTAGTACTAGTACCTAGCTGTCGCGACGAGAATGAAATTATTAAAACAGACGAACAACGATTAATTAATTGCCAAACAGGTAAGATTGTAGTTGAAAATGCAGCAGGCTCAGTGGAACTAACAGAACCATTTAGTGCAACATATGTTGCTAACTTTGACTCGACACCTAGTGCCGCTATTATTTTAAAACTAACAACTGTTGATCCTAGAATCAGTTTTGACAGTCAAGTAACCAACGATTTAATTATTAGTCCGCCCGAAGCAGTTCAAGAACAGATGGCAAAAAGTTCAAAAGAAAATAACTTCGAAGAAAAAGAAGAAGAAACAGTAACCAGAAATGCTAATGCTGATACTAATAGAAACAATAACAAAGACGACGCTAAACTTACTGCTCTAGCCGCAGGCGGCGGCGTAAAAGGTCCTTGCTCTGAAAAGATTATATGTGTTGAAGCAAATCCTTATGTAACTTTTTACAGAACAACTGAAAGTGATCATTATGCAGAAGTACGAGCAAGATTGAGTTCAAACTTAAATTTAACTATTGTACATAACGGCGATGAAGGTAAACTAGGTTGGGGTGCATCACCTAACTCAGGTAATACAGTAACTATTAGGCAGAGCAAATGAGAAAGATTTTAGCAGCACTATTATTTTTCATAAGTGTACCGGCAGCGGCACAAAACATGGGTTTTGAAAGCGGCAACTACACTAACTGGACTGTTAGTAATGGTAGTACAACTGTTAAGACCGGTGGCTGGAGCGACAGCGGCTCTGGTGCACAAGTTACTACAGGTGTAAACAATTATTGTCCTGGTGGTGGTAAATGTTGGACTATCACACCATATGGTACTTATATGTTAAGCATACAAGCAGGTAGTGGTTCTCCTTCATTTGACACCTCAATGTCAACACTTGGTTTTACTAGTGCAGAAACTACTTCAATTAAAAATACCATTTACCAAAATGGCAACATGTACCCAACTAACGCTTCATACGCAAGACGCA